>Ga0164242_10000041_pt1 | contig 147708 bp, 164 predicted proteins | sample OricomgcompostMG_FD_108783 | JGI IMG/M metagenome (GOLD analysis project Ga0164242, IMG submission 108783) | Miracle-Growth compost microbial communities from Emeryville, California, USA - Original compost - Miracle growth compost (MG) ...
GTAGGAAATGCCACGGTCAATAGAAATTAAATCGCCCAGTTTTTTTATCTGCCAGCCAGCCGGAATTTTACGTTTCAGTTCTTTGTTATAAACCATCGCTCCGCCGGCGGTTTTATACGGTCGATTATTTGCGTCAGGGAAGTCAAACTGTACAAACCATTGATCATAGAGAAGCCGTGCTATTTCTTCAAGTTTGGTATTAATCTTATTGTTTATATCTAGCTTCTTGTCAATCAGAAATAGTGTGCGTGACACAGCTTTTTGCTCGCTCATCAAAGGTAGGTTTATTTTAATTTCCCCCAACACTTTCATGGGTATGCTGAATACCGTTGAACCAGCTGCTTGTTGAGTAAATGCATTCATACCTGCGTAGTATTGCAGGGTGTATAGAAGGTAGCGTGGATCTATTACATTGCCATCTGGTTTCAGCGCATACACGCCTTCCTTTATGTTCCAGTTCTTAGGTTCTTCACTTACTATGGCCGTTTTGCCTATGCTGCCAGTGCCTGAAAAGAGAACATCACCAATTTCTAAGTTGGATCGGTTATTTATCAGGCGCAAACCCTCATCGCTAACACGGTCTGTCTGTGGCAAAAAGTCTATGCCATTACCGTTTAGTTCTCTAACTGTGATGTACCAGTTCTTTGCATCCGGAGTATTCAGTACGAAGTTCTTGCGAGGGTTTAGGCCTGTTTTGAGAGATTTTAGGACAGATTTTAGCTTTACCTTATTCATTTTTCTCTCCGGCATCTTTACCCTTCTTTTCATCCGGCAAGCCTAGCTGCTGTTGTAGCCTGAGCAGCGCATTGTAGTTAATTAAGCTATCAAATGGACTTGTGATTGGGTACACGCTTTCCATCAGAGATTTGCTTAATGCCAGGCTCGGCGTAATGGGTAGGTTCAGATTATTAATGCCACCAGCCAATCCAGTCAAAGACTGGTTCGCTTTTAGCACGGTTTCTGACAGGTTCGCTATGGTTGATGTTCGTAAATTTACCGCATCACTCAGTGTCTTCATAAACTCAAGGTTGAACGCTTCATATTCCTTCTTGCCGGTGGTTGCACGCTTGGTTGTTTTCAGGGTGGCGAGTATATTCTTTTTGAGAACCTGCACTTGTGAAAGGTCATCGTCTGTTACAGTATGGAAATGGGCGCACTTATTGCGTATTCTCCTAATTGTCAGCAGCTTGGGTTGAACTTCCTGCCAGGTCTTAGGGCTATCCAGTACCAGCTCCACTATTGAGTCCCAGATTGTTTTGGGTTTGGTCTTCTCGGTAAGTGTCTTTTGAAATTCGGCAAAGTCTTTACTATCAGCAGCGAGTTTAGCAATTTCATCAGCATTCAGTAGTTTTCCACTCCATGACTGATCAAACCCTAAGAGGTCAATAGTTTTCTCAAATGTCAGACTTGCGGTGATTGGATCAAGTGATTTTTTAGTAACTACACCAGCTTTGGCATTTACTAAATCTAAATAATTCTCAATCGTGTCGCTCACGTGCAGCAATAGCCAGCGTAGACGTTCTTCTACGACTTGCACCTCTTTTAATATCTTTGGATATAGGCTGGTTGATTTTCCGTCCGAGTGAATTGATATATTTTCCGAGTTTTCGATTTTCTCATAGAAATCTTTGGTGATTTCTGCTGCCTTGAATGAGCAGCTTACCAAGAATAGGCCGCTAATGTCACGGTTGCTTGAGTTGAGTTTTTGCGTTACCCCCAGGGTGTCTTTTAGGACGGTTATTACATCATTCCAATTGTCGGCCTTAACTACTAACGAGAAGGTGAAGGTCGAACTATCATCTTTGTCAAGATTAATAACCTTTTTATCCGCCATACTTCAACTTTCCAAGCTGCTCATTTATTTCGGCTTCTAGGCTCTTTGATTCAGCAAATAGCTGGTTTAGGTTGTCTTTGTGTTCGGCGAGTTGTGTCGCGAATTCTTCCGGCGTGATATCGATATGTTCAATCTTAATGTCAAAGTACTGGCCAGCGGCCAGCGAGTAGTTTTTAGCCTTAATTTCGTCATACTTCAACACAACCGAGAAGTCTTCAATTGGCTCTTTGATTCCAAAGGCACTGATGATCTGTGATTCATCCATAGTGCTTAGCAGGGTTTTCTGGTTCTTGCCATCTTTGATCTTTTTGCCAAGTTTGGATGCATCTACCAGAACGACCTTGCCTGTGTTTGTCTTATCTATGAATAGGATAGATACGTTTGTACCAGTTGTTGCAAAGATATTTGACGGCATCGAAACGACACCTTTAAGCCACCCGCTATCTACAATTTTAGTACGAATCTTTTTTTCGATACCATTTTGAGCTGTGATAAATCCGGTAGGTACGACAACGGCTGCCTTCCCTGTTGGTGACAAACTATACAAGATGTGTTGGATAAATAGTAAGTAGATGGCCATTCCGTCTTTGTCCTGCTTGGGTACGTTGGGTACGCCGGCAAAAAAACGCTCGTTGACATTTGGTAGGCTCGTGATCGTGTCGTGATCATTTGAAAAATCGAGCTTGAATGGTGGATTACTGACAATGTAGTCAAACTTTTGACTAATATGGCGTGGTGTAGTGATCGTATTGCCTTGTACGATATGATCGATAGAATGGCTCAGGCCGTTAAGGATGAGGTTGAGTCGCAAGAGGTTTGATGATTTTTGCGACATGTCTTGCGAATAAACGGTGCAGTTGGTCGCACCGATGCGATGCGCGGTATTCATAAGCAGGGTGCCGGACCCAGCCGCTGGATCGTAGACAGTAACGTTAGTTGGATTTTCGGCACCAATCAAGATATCTGCCATAACATGCGCGATAGAGTGCGGTGTGTAATATTCGGCATACTTACCTCCCCCATCTTTGTTGTAGTCGCGGATCATGTATTCAAATATGGTTGAAAAGAAATCGAAGCCAGCATTGAATATTTCGTCGAAATCGAACTTGCTATTAGCTAGAGCGTTAATAAGTTTACTTGCGGTGGTGTCGTGCTGGGAGCGATCGTTGACGGAGTTTTGGATAAGTTGCTCTTCGAATAAGCGGATTTCGGTATCACCCGAGGTATGCACACTAAACACATCTGAGTTTTCGATAGCGATATCATTAAGCGTGTTATCAAATAGCTTGGCAAACCCAGCATCATTGCTGTGCGCGAAAAGATAGTCGAGTAAATGATTTGCTTTGAGGTGCGCAGCACGTGTGCCGAGTTTGATAAGTAGCCTTTGATATTCATCTTCGGAAAGCTTTTCGAGGTCTGTTGCCGATGTAATGCCGGGGTCTAGTTGTGCGACTTCGTGAAGGAACTTGTCGTTGAGAAATTTATAGAGGAATCCTTGTGTGACTATTTTGTATTCGTTGGCGTCGCCACCGAGGCCAGCATCGTTGCAGATACCTTTGATTGTGTCGATTAACTCTTTGGTCCTTTGTGAAAAATCTACGTGCTCCATACTATTCTCCTCGGTATTCGTTCAGATATTCATCTGCGGCATTTTGGGTAAGTTTATTTATTATATCAGCGTTAAATGTATAGCCGTTCTGGTCGTATGTCTCGTAGATATCCTCGCCGACCGCCTGTCGGAAGTAGCCTTGTGAGGCTATAATGCCTTTATTGCTGTCTAGCCTATGGTCAATCTTTCCTTTTGCATCGTTGAGCAAGTTGTAAAGTGGTAGATTGTCGCTAACGCGACCCGTTGGCTGTAGATTCTTGTACAAGACGGCAAATTTAGTGTCACCATTAAACTTTTCGCAGAGCATCGAGTTTTTACGGTTAAGTTCGCGAATCTGATCGAAAATATTCTTGAGCTCGGCAGATTCGAAACGCATTTTTTCAAGGCTTTCACTGTCTGGGTCGATATGATGTTTATCGAGTAGTGTTCGGAAGGCGTCGTATAGCTCGACCCATTCAGGGTCTTTTTTGTTGAAGTTACTTTCGAGTTCGCGGCGGACCTTTCCGGCGGTCGAATGCAATTCTTGCGAAAGCAGCTTTAGTTCCTCTTCCCCTGTTTTGGTAAAGGTAAATACAACATCTTCAACTGCGGTATTGAGCAGTTCTTGTGGGTTTACGTCGTTGCTCGCATCGCGGAGATTAAGTAGTTTGATACGATCCGCTACCATCGTGATGAGTTTGGAAAGTATCTTGAAGTCGAGCTTGTCGAGAATCTCGGTATAGCCAAGTAAGCGTGCAACATTGTAGACTTCGCGAGCAGATTCGAGTGCTTTTCTAAGATCATTAAGCTCGGTTTTATTCTCAATCGCAGTAATCTGCTGACTGAATGTTTCGAGGTTATCTGTTGTGTAGTCGGCAATTGCAATTTGCGCCTCGTGAATGCGCTGGTCAATCTCGGGCTTGCTCATAAAAAGTGAGCCGAAGATGTTGTCGGGGTCTTCGTTGTCGAGATTTTCATTGTATTCTTGATTGAGCTCACGGAAGTAGGCTTGATTGGTTACTTCAAACTCCGCCGATATATCGGCGAAATCAACGACATAGCCTACCTTGAACTGTTTGTACGGACGGTTCACGCGTGTGAGTGTTTGTAACAAATTGTGCGCTCGGACTTTGCGACCAAGGTATAGCTTCTTGAGTCGCGGCGCATCAAAGCCAGTCAGAAGCATCGAATAGACGAAGAGTAAGTCGATCTTACCGTCTTTAAAGTCTTTAGTCTTTGCCTTGCGGATATCGTTATCGTCTTCATCATGAAGTATTAACGCACTTAAGAGACCATGCTTGTCTTTGGTGTCGTTGAATATTTTAAACATCTCTCGTGCTTGTTCGGAACTATCACATACGACCATGCCACCAAGAGAACTGTCGTCGTAGCGAATACGTGCTGACTTGAAATCATTGATGATATATTCCAGCATAGGGTCTACATATTTTTCGTGTGCATAGAGATCTTTCTTGTTGATATCTCCGATCTGCACTTGTATGTCGTGCATTACTCTGCGGACTTTTTCCTTGTAGGTGGTTTCAATCTCTTCGCGTAGAAGCTTAAGGGTGTAGCCGTCGCGAATCGAGTCATTGTAATAGTATTTGTGAATATAATCGCCAAAGATACTGCGTGTAGTATTGCTATCTTCCTTTTGTGAGGCATCTTTGATGTTCCCCGTCTCATCGTGATCACCATAGATAATGAGTGGTGTGCCAGTGAGGGCGATTTTAACAGAGTCCTTGTCGGAGTTGTAGAGATTCGCCAAGAACGATCCTTTAGGGTTATAGCTGCGGTGTGCTTCGTCGATAAAGAATACACGCTGGACGGTAATATTATAGCCACTATCATCAAGCGCCACGGTGTCTTCGCGGAACTTGTGAATATTAAGCACAGTGATACCATCGGTGGCAGTGTTATTTTTGAAATCACGAGTAAGCTCATCTTTTGATGAAATTGAATGAACCTCAAGACCACGCTTGGCAAATTCATCTTTTGCTTGATTCGCGAGGTCAAGACGATCGACAATAAAGTAGAACTTCGGAATAATACCCTGTTTGGCGAAATAATCTTTCAGCACGCGTGTCGTGTAAAATGAGAGTGCCGTTTTGCCTGAGCCTTGCGTATGCCATACGACTCCCTTTTTGATACCCTCGTTTAGTTTTGTCGTGATGGCTTTTGAGGCAAAGATCTGTGGATAGCGCATGATGTGCTTTTGAATGCGTGTTTCGCCGGTTTCTTTATCAATTTCATCTACGTAGCAAATGGCATATTTAAGGATATATTGTAGGCGCTCTCTGCTAAACAGCGATGATAGCACACGATTGGTCGGCGTATCGATGTCCTTGTTGGTGATAAATTCTGGCGAGTGCTTGATGACTATGGCATTATTGTCTTTTAAGATGAGATCTTCATCGTCTTCATCGATAGCTTGTATGGAGTCGATGAAGTCTGACTTTTTCTGCTCACGGAAGTGATTAAACTGAGTATCGTAATTTTTAGCTGTTGTCGCATAGAATGCGCCGAGAAGCTTATTAAGATCGGCATCATCGTATTCCATATTGTTTGAGAATATAAGTAGCTGGGTGATGTTGATGAACTTACGGAACTTTTCGTTTTTGAAGCGTGCGTGAATTCTATCACGCTCAGCCTTGATACCTTCCTGATTATTTGGCTTTTTAACCTCGATGAATGAAAGCGGCAGACCGTTTATGAATACAGTGATATCTGGACGGAACTCATCTTCACCGTTGCGACATGTGAGCTCGGCGGTAACATGAAATTTATTCTTCGAGAAATTTTCCCAGTCGACGAGCCTGAGATTACCTTCGCCTACACCGAGTAGTCGCCTATAGAACGCTCGACCGAGATCGTCAAAACCGAGCTCGTCTTGAATATTTTTGAGTTCTTGAACTATTGCGCCAGGATCAGCCTGTGGATTGAGCGCCCTAAGCTGACCAACGAATATATCAGTGATAATATTTGTTTGCTCGTCTATCGAGTAATCTATATTTCTCTGGCGTTGTGGTATATACGAGTAGCCTAATCGAGTGAGATGCAGTAAGGCAGGAATTTGCACCCTTGTGTTTTCATTGAACGCCATAATTACCTACATTATACCTTAAACGAGTGTGCTGTTATATCCATTTCTGGTAATGATGATATGGTCGTTCACTTTAATGCCGAGTATATCTGCTGTATCTTGCAGGCGCCTGGTGATTTGCATGTCTGCCTCACTCGCCTCCAAACTTCCACTCGGGTGATTATGCGCCACGATAATGCTCGCTGCCCTGTCGGTGATCGCATCGGCGAAAACTTCGCGCGGGTGGACGAGTGATGACATGAGCGTGCCAATGGTGATAGTGCGCTTGGCAATCAGCCTATTTGCACCGTCGAGCGTCAGACACACGAAATATTCCTGTTTTTTGTCGCGGATATCAGACAATTGTTCAACTGCTTTTTCGGGGCTATCGATAATCGGCCGGTCTGGCTCGACAATGTAACGTTTTGCGAGCTCGAAACTAGCGACAAGCTCTGCGGCCTTGGCTTCACCTACGCCCGTGATAGAGCGCACCCTTGCCAAGGAAAGGCTGCGCTCTTGGTGTAGTTCTTTGAGTAAATTCCGTGCGATTTTCGTCACATCTGCCTGTGCAGTGCCACTACCGACAATCGCCATCAATAATTCATAATCACTGAGCGCTTCTGCTCCTTTTGCTTGCAATTTCTCACGGGGGCGAAGGTCTTTGCGACGATCTGTCATTTTAACCATAACCAAATTATAAGCTATATCACTGCAATGAAGAAGCCGCCCCGGTAGGAAGCGGCGGCCTGTAGTGATGCAGGGGCGGCTTCTCGGGGCGGCTAGTACTGGATGGTGAAGGTGGCGAGTGGCAGCAGCCGATACAAGATGCCCGGCAGACGGACGACCTTGACCTTCTTGCCCTCGTGTCGCAACGTATCTGCGAACAGCTTGAGCTGGACGGCCTTGATGCCAAACGGTTGGTATCGCAGTGTGCCGTGGACATCACCTTCCTTTTCGATGCAGTCGAGGTCGCGCTCGACGTCGTTGATGAAATGGATGATGCCGCTTTCACCGACGGGTGGCCGAGCGGTGACAGGGTTAGCTTCGGACATACTACCTCCAAAGTACGGGACGAGTTCTCGGATGAGCTCATCTATCTCTTTATTATAACAAATATGTTAAAAATTGTCAATTTATGGTATGGTAGCAAAAGACCCTGTTGATCATTGAGAGTTGGGAGGCGACGTGACCATCGTCGTATATATAAGCACCCGCCATATGGTTGCTATGGCACACGATGTATTGGGCCGGTTCGAGGAATACGTTATGGAACGACGTAGCGAACGGCTGGATGAATTGGCCGAAAGGACTGCTGAAAGGTACGCTCCTTTCGGAGAGAAACACCCGATGGCAAAGCAATTCGCATCACTGCTAGAGGCGGAGGAGCAGCACTACTGCGCTGAAGCCTGCGTGACCATGGTTGCCAGCGAGAATGTGTCGCAGCTTATCTATCTGCGGGAGCAGCGCGAAAAGCTTCATGATCTGTTCTTGAAGCAGCTGCGGCTTTGCGGTGATCAGTGCCTCGCCGATGATCTGGAGCCTGAACTCCAGAACGAGCGGGTGGCAATCGAGGCGGCGCGAGCCGAGTTCGTCACGTTTAGCTTTGGCATCATGGCGCTGGTCAATCAAATGGACCACGCCGACGCACAGGCTCGAGACGAAGACGACGAAGCAACGGTTCGCCGTCTAGCAGCCCTCATCATGAGAAACGTCAGGTTGGAACGCGGTAGGACAAAACTATTCGTTCCGTGACCCCGTTGCCTGTCCATGATTGGACTCCGGCAGCGGGGTCCTTTCATGCCATGATACTCCAGTTATGCATGGGGCAATACGCTATTGGTGAGCTTGCACCCCGAAAGTGCTATAATGACGGTGTTCGAGGCCTCTGGCCTGGAGGTACCCCCTACTCTCTGTGGGGACTGACAAATTGGAAGGTGTAACATGGCTGTTCAATGGCGAACAAAATGTTGCAAGGTCCTGTTGACGCTGCTTGCGCTCTGTTCGACAGGTTTACTGTTGTGTGCCAGCGTAGTGCCGGCATCCGCGGCGAAAGTACTGCCTGTATCGACGGTGAAAACCGCTCTGATGGCGGTCGTCATCGCCGTGCCGCCAACACAGGTGACCGATCCGCTGACTGGTGTCAAAGACAACCAGACGAACGTGATGTGGGCACTTTTGGACGGATGGGTGGCAGCTCAGGGTATCAACGACCTGAGCACTGTGCGCTACGTGCAGTATCCGCAGTCAGTCTGGTTTTTAACCGGACTTGGTGATCCGACGGCTGATAAATCCCGTCAGATCGGGGTGGCTAATCTCGACCAGTTGATCCAACAGACAGTGCTTACCGGCCAGCCGGCTCAGGTAGTCGGCTACTCGCAGGGTGCATCGGTCATTACGGATTTGCTGGACACGTACAAAGCTGGCAAGATCGCGAATGCTCCCGATCCGAGCAAGGTGTCCTTCGTGGACGTCGGCAATCCCAACCGTCCGAACGGTGGCCTGGCCGAGCGTTTCGTGGGCGCTTACATACCAGGTTTCGGTGTGACATTCGACGGTGCAACGCCGAACGATATGCCATATCCAGTGACAGAGGTCGCGCACGAGTACAGCTTTTTCGAAGACTTCCCCGAGTATGTTTTGAATCCGCTCGCGGATCTCAATTCACTCATGGGAGCGCTGTTTGTGCACGCGTTCTACGATCAGGTCGACCTGAATAATCCGAACAATATCGTGACTCATGACGGTTCGATCACGGACATTCTGGTGCATACGTCGGTTTTGCCGATCATGCAGCCGTTCTACATTCTGGCGCATCTTTTGGGGCGAACGCAAACGCCGATCTTGGACGCCATTTCGGGACCGCTGCGGGTCATCATCGACAGTGCGTACGATCGGACGACCGCCAAGGCGACGCCGGCGAATTTTGGCAATCCGTTTCAGCATTTGGACATGGCTGCCTTGGCAACGTCAATCGTCCAGAGCGTTGAAACGCTTTTTGGCAAAGCGCCAAAAACGCCGCCAGCGACGACGTTCACGCAGTTCCCTGATTTGAGTGGGATCGTGAAAGCCCTGACGACCTCACCGCTGAATATGTCAGATGTCGTTCAAGCGATGACGCAGAGTGCAGAGGGTTTTCTGTATGGGAAACCGACGAGCGCGCAACCGAGCGTCGAGGCAAACGTCTCGGAGCCGGTGACGGCCACGGTGGTGAAACGGCCGAAACGGTCAGAAACTGCTGGTTTTGGTAGCAAGTCGGCGGCTGTCGATGATTCGACGGCTCGTCACAATCGGAAGCACGACGACGACTCCAAAAAAGCCGTCACTCGGGTACACAAGCCGGCCCACGCCCACGTTCATGCCGCACCGAGTGGCAAGACGAGCAAAGCTGGCGTGTCGTCACCGCATAAGCATGAGTCCGCTGGACCCAAGCGGCACGGTGGCAGAGGTCCAAAGTAACACCTACGATTTGATCAACATATGCCGCTATACGGTGTGCCTCCTGGCACCGTATAGCGGCATATCACTTGTGGGGATACAAAAAGTTGAGCCCGCACCTGTGAAGGAGCGGACTCAACTTCACGAGTGCGGGCTTGGCTATTCGATCACGACATCGTCTACAGTGACGTTGCGCAGGCTGGGAAATCGATCGATGGCGGATTTCAGGATGTGGTGTACGTCAATGTTGTCCTGTTGGAACGTGACGCGACAGGTAACTTGCGGTGCATGGGCATGATCGTGCTTGGCGCCCATGTCGACGGGGTCGCGCGTGTACTCGACCCGCGTGCTGTTGCCGGCGAGGTGCCGCAGCTTTTTGCGGAAATTGTTCTCGTCTTCCCTACTGAACGGACCGATGCCGCGCTGGTATTTCGCGATCGAAAATGTGGCTACGGTAGCCATAGGTGCTCCCTACTTTCTGACGAAGGGCTAACAATACTATTATACACTAAAATAATTATAAATGCAAGTTAAGAAAAATGCCTATGTTTGCCATTACTATCGCATGGCGGTACTATGCAACTATGAAATTCCGAGCAAATGGGTGGAGGTCGCACGAAGAGCGCGAACCGCAATTGGCGGCGCTTGAGCAGCGGCGAGACGTGCAACAATATATGCAGCGCCAGCAAGGGCGACTATCGCATCAGGTGAAGTGGATGTTGGATCACCTTATGAATCAAGCAGTAAACTCTCCTGCCCTGACGCGGACAGACGGGCGGCTCGACGATTTTGACTTACAGCGTATCGCTCAGCCGTATCGACATAAGCCTGGCTATATGCGCGAGGCGCGGTTTCATGACGGTATATGGGTGCAAGCAACGACCGCCAACGCACTGTACGATTCGGTACATAATCTTTTCCTCTACAAAGGTGGGAGGCCACATGAATATATACAGACTGCGATCAATGAAGACTCACAGGTTGTTGGCCGCGACGCCAATACGAGTGGTGCCGATGAGATCGCGACTGTGCCTGGTATCGTACACGACCTTGGCAAGATTCAGGCGGTTTTTGAGATCGAGCATGCTGTCAAATGGCCGCAAGCGCTGACACCCGACGAGCTTGAACGCGTACGCAAACAAACAGACGAGTAGTCGACGCTCGAACTGTAAGCGTATAATAAAAACATGGAAACGAACGAGTTACTGATTGATGCGTTTACGAGAATCAAAGAAATTGTCCATAGTGTCGCAGATGGTTTGAGCGACGAGCAGCTTGCCTTTCGCCCGGCGCCGGATGCGAATTCGATTGCCTGGCTGCTCTGGCATATATCGCGTGTGCAAGATGCGCAGATAGCACCTGTGGCTCAGCAAAGCGAAGTCTGGACGGACGGCTGGTACGAAAAGTTCCAGCTGCCTTTTGACGAGTCAGAGACCGGTTACGCCCAGACAAGCGAACAGGTCGGCCAGGTCCGAGCGTCCGTGGCGTTGCTGGTTGGCTACCATGATGCGGTGTATGAACGAACGGTCGCGTTCTTGCAATCGGCCGGCGCAAAAGATTATGGGAAGATTGTCGACAAAAACTGGAATCCACCGGTAACTTTAGGCGTTCGGCTGGTGAGTATCATCAGTGATGACTTGCAGCACTGCGGCCAGGCGGCGTATATCAAAGGTTTGCTGCCAAGCTAGAATGGCAACACAAGCAAGCCGACAGCTGCTGCGCCAAGTGACAAAACAGCATTACCCAGAAACTGCAGCCAGAATGCGCCAAACCGCTTTTCTTCGATGAGGCGCACGGCTTCAAAACTTGCGGTGCTGAACGTGGTAAAACCACCACAAAAACCAGTACCAATGACAAGTTTGATGTCCGCGGCTGCATGGTGGAGCGCGTAGCCAGTAACGATGCCCAAGATAAACGCGCCAACGACATTGATGCAAAGCGTCGCCCATGGAAAATTACGGCCCAGGACCGTTCGAATCAGCCCGTCGCTGACGAATCGGGCGACAGCACCGAGTCCGCCGGCAATCATCATGATAGGTATGATCATCGCTGACGACTCCGTCGTTTATGATGCAGTGCGGCTACCTGGATGCCGATTGTCGTTGCGGCGAGGCCGCCAATGAGGGTTATGACTACATACGAGAACGCCATGCCGTACGAACCATGACGAAGCAGCGTGTCGGTTTCGACGGCAAACGTGCTGTAGGTGGTAAACGCACCCATAAAACCAGTGCCAACGGCAAGCCGAGCGATGCGCCGACTACCTTCGTCGTGGCCAAGTCGTGCCAAGCCTTCGAGCAACAGCCCGAGCAACAGCGCGCCGAGCAGATTGATACAGACCGTTGCGACCGGCCAACCGCCAGATGACAGTTCCTGCCCTACCCAATATCTGGCATAGGTTCCGGCGCAGCCGCCGACAAAAACAAGCAGTATGAACGAGGGCGTAAAATGAACCGGCCATTTATACGCGCCAGGTTGGACGACATCAGGATCAAGCGGCAGCTCCGGATGGGAGTCACGCACGAATAGCTTTTTGTGGAGCTTTTTAACGTGATGCAACATGCGTCGTCTCACTTTCCGGCAGTGGTCTCCCCTCTTCGCCGACAGATGCCAAACGCTTTTTGGCTTCGGGCAATATCGGTGAAAAGAACCGTTGGGCAATCAGCGTCGGCACGACTGCAGACAATATGACGATCGCGATCAGTATGGAAAACTGCGTTTTGTCGATGATGCCGTTTTGCAGTCCGAACGTACTGGAAATCGTCCCGAATGTCAGGCCGGTGCTCATCAAAAGCGTAAAGAACGTACGACCACCGGTCGGCATTGTCAGACGTGCGATCGGGTACACGCCGGCAACTTTGCTGACGAGTTTGAGGCCGAGCAACCCAAGTACCACTACCCAGCTGCCGAGGACATCACCGACGTTGACGTTTAAGCCGCCTTTGATGAAAAAGAACGGCGTAATGAACGCGTACGCGACGGTTCGTAATTTGTTATTGAACCGATGGTGCGTTTCGAAAAATCCGGCGAGCAACAGCCCGAGTAAAAAGACGGGCAGAATCGCTTCGGCCTTGCCAATATCGGCAAGGAACATGAGCAGGAAAAAGATGAAAAACGTCAGTTTGATTTCGGGCTCGATAACTCTATTGCTGTAGCGGCGAAAGAAAAAGCGGATGAAACGCGGCCCGAAAACCAGGATGATGATCGAAATGACCGCGAACAGGACCGTATAGAGATTAAACTGCGCAAACAGCACTGAAAGCGCCAATGCCGTCAAAAAATCAGTGATGAACGTTGCAGCCATGATCGACTTGCCCAGGCTGGTCTTTTCCAGCCCAGTTTCAATCAATATGGCATAGACGACAGCAAGCGATGTCGTGGAAAGCGCGATGCCGGCGATTTTGGCCGCGTCGAATGTCCAATGCAGGCCAAAATACGTAAAAAGCAATATGACGACGAACGGCACGATAAACGACAGTCCGCCGATCCACATGCTTTGCGCAAATTTTTCACGCATGACCTGGCGATTGACTTCGGTGCCTGCCAAAAACGTCAGTACGATACTGCCGAACGATGCGATGAATGTTAGCCAGCCGGTTGCCTCGACATGAAAGACATTGCCCGCGAAAACGCCTAAAAGAATTTCGATGATCGCCGATGCGATACCAAGTTCGATCGACAATGTGCTGGCTATCAGGACGAGCCCTGATAATATAACTGCTACGGCGAGGTCAGACATGAGTTCTCCTTTCAAATAAAAAACGCCCACGTAAAATAATGATTACGTAGACGCTATCAGCTCCGACCAGTGGTCTCGGCGGTTCATGGCGAGCATCATCGCCGTATGCAGTTAAGTATACCACTTCACTGGTCCGAACAGGAATTTTCTCAATAATGCTTGACTTAACGATATATCGCGATGTATCGTTAGTAGTAGAGATAACGATATATCGACAAGAAAGGAGATTCGTTATGTTTCGAAGCAGAATGGAACAGTTCGATGACGCGATGGACGAGTATGACCTGCGTCGCGGCGCGTTTCGTGCCGGCCGTGGCATGATGGAGCCCGCTATCCTCAGCGCACTCGCTGAGCGCCCGATGCATGGCTACGAGATCATTTCGTACCTCGAAGAAAAAAGCCATGGCATATGGCGGCCAAGCCCAGGGTCGGTCTACCCTACTTTGCAGATGCTCGAAGAGCGTGGCGACGTAACCAGTGATGAACATGGTGGCAAAAAAGTCTATACGCTGACTGACAGCGGCCGTGAATCGGCAAAAGCGGCCGAGGCCGAAGCACGCCAGACCTGGAAACAGCGCTTGCCGTCGATGCATGAGTATCAACGTCATTTTCACAAAGAGGCTGGTGAAATCATCAAACTGATGCGGCAAGTTTTCAGAAAAGGCAGCCAGGAGCAACGGGAAGCAATGGATGAAGCAGTTAAAAATTTCAGGAACCGTCTTGAGCAAATCGTGAAAGGAGACATGTAACATGGCAAAACAGACAAACGAATTGGCGGTCGATGCCAAAGGCCTCGTCAAAAAATTCGGTGACAATACGGCGGTCGATGGCGTCGACTTGCAGGTGCCGGCCGGTAGTATTTATGCCGTGCTCGGACCGAACGGCGCCGGTAAAAGCACAACTATCAACATGCTCGCCACACTGCTGCGTCCAGATGGCGGCTCGGCGAAGATTTTCGGTCATGACATCGCAAAAGAAGCGCAAGTCGTGCGCCAGCTGATCGGCGTGACCGGTCAGGATGCGACAGTCGACGAAGCATTGTCGGCCACGGAAAATCTGGTGATTTTTGGTCGATTACTCGGCCTGAGCGGCCATGACGCCAAGAAAAAAGCCACCGAGCTGCTCGAAGAATTCAATCTGACTGATGCTGCCAAGCGTCCGTTGTCGAAATTTTCTGGCGGCATGCGCCGTCGACTCGATCTTGCGGCTAGTTTGATTGCGCAACCCCCGCTGATTTTTCTGGATGAGCCGACGACCGGCCTGGATCCACGCACGCGTAACCAGATGTGGGATACGATCCGCAAGCTTGTCAAACATGGTTCGACGATTCTGCTGACAACGCAGTATTTGGATGAGGCCGACCAATTAGCCGACCGAATCGCGGTCATCGACCACGGTAAAGTCGTTGCCGAAGGCACAGCCGACGAGCTAAAAACGAGTATCGGTACGGCCACACTGCAACTGCATGTTACCAACAAAGAGCAGCTGCCAAAAGCCACCAAGATCGTTGGTGACATCCTAAAAGCGAAGCCGACCAATCCGGAGCCTGGCTTGGTTGCCGCACCGATGGCTGATGCCGACAAAACGACTGATGTTTTGGTAGCGCTGCGTCAGGCGGGCATCCATTTGGACGAAGTCAGCGTGCAAAAACCGACGCTCGACGAAGTATTCTTAACGATTACCGGCAAACCTGCCGATCAAGCTGACAAGGAGGAAGCGTAATGGAAAATCAAGCAGTTATCACTCCTGCGGATAAGCGCGTACTGAAAAACCGCGCGTCATTGTGGCAAGTTCTGCGTGACACGGTCACGATGGCCTATCGCAATCTGCTCAAAATGCGCCGCACGCCCGAGCAATTCGCCGACGTGGCGATTCAACCGATCCTCTTTCCGGTCATGTTCGGCTACCTGTTCGGCGGCGCGATCAACGGCAGCGTGGCGGCGTATCTGCCGCAACTGATTCCAGGTATATTGGCGATGTCGATTCTGACCACTAGCCAGGTAACCGGCCAGCAACTGCGCGAAGACATGGACAAAGGCGTGTTCAACCGCTTCAAATCCCTGCCGATCGCACGTATCGCTCCCCTTTCCGGCGCACTGCTAGCCGACACGACGCGCTATCTGATCGTGGCGGTGCTGACGTTTATCACCGGCTTTTTCATGGGCTATCGTCCGGGCGGCGGCATTCTTGGCATCGTTGCTGGCAGCCTGCTGGCTATCGGTGTGGCGTGGTGCCTCAGCTGGGTCTTCGCGCTTATCGGCGTGTTGGCACGTAGCGCAGGCAGCGTCCAAGCTATCGGATTCCTGTTCATCTTTCCGCTGACTTTCCTGAGCAACGCGTTCGTACCTGTTGATACGCTGCCAAATTGGCTGCAAGTGTTCGTGAAGGTCAACCCGATTTCGCACCTGGTGGCAGCCGTGCGTGACCTGGCGAATCATGGTACGATCGGTGGTGATTTCTGGCTGTGCTTGTTGATTGCCGCTATCATCGTGCTGATTTTTGCACCGCTGACTGTCCGGGCGTATATGCGCAAGGCCTAAGATAGTCTGCTTCAGATACTATAGGACCTCTTTCCAGGGTCCTATATTGATTTATTCTAATAATAGTTGTATAATATATCTCGACATATTTGTCGCACCTCTCATCAATAGGAAGGATCGATCATGTCGATCGACCAATCACTACTCAATTCACGCGCCGAAGAGCTAGTGGCTCACTACACCAAGCAGTTCGAAAAGGAAAGCATCAAGCTTTTCTCTGGTCGCGCTATGTCCATGTTGCGGTTTCTCGAACAATTTCGTGACAGGCGTCCGGTACGCAGTATCCCACGTCTGTTCGACAATCCGGTGGATGCTCGCATCATCGATGTGCCTGCGGGTACCACGGCGTCGCCAACGCTTTACATGATATACCGCGAAGCCCGCTTCGTCTTGACTGAAGTCAAGCTGGACGAGCATGGTCAGCTCGATGTCTCTTGCTTTGCCGATTGGCAGCAGGAGAACGATGACCTGGAACGCCGTTGGAACGCGCTGTCCGGCAATTTGTCCACTGGTAGCCTGGAACCACTCCTGGGGCTCAACTACGACGCACGTGCAGAGGTCATCAAATGCCGTACGCAAGTGGTCGAGGCTTGGCTTGCAAGCGCTCAGCCGCTTGCGACCGGTGACTTCGGCACTGTGACTATGATTTACGAGCATCTTCTGCGGTTTGTCCGCAAGGAGTTCTCGCAAATCGTCGCTTCCTAAGAGGTGTTAGCCTCGTCGTCCTGCTAGCCTTTCTCGGTAAAGAGCTTCGCCAGGCGGCGGGGCTCTTTACTTTTTTGCCCCTCTCTCGATCCGTTCATCCTACTGTATACATTGTTATTTTATATAAATTATGATATAATAGAACTTAAGAGACCAAACGTCTAGCACCTTGGAAAGGGGTAACATGTTCGATGAAAAGCAGGCCAAATTGGCGTGCCTGACGATGATCGTGGAATACCACGACAAAAACGTGAACGCTCGTACTGGCATACGGTTGACGCGTCAGCGACAGTTGGTTGCCTATCACGAATGCCTATCGCACTATGAGTATGAGCTCAAAATCGATGTGTCGGAGCTGGCATGGCTGCGGAAGCGGCTCGACGAGCTGATACGGGCCGAGATGCGGTATATCGAAGTCCCGAATCCGGGCATCGCACGATTCGAACTGTGCGAGGGCTGGAACGCGTGGCATGAACGATTGCTTACTAGCCTGCAAAATGTAGTGCCGGACGAGCGCTGCGTTGAACTGCAGGACTATCTCGACAAGATGAGCGGTTATCGGTTTCGGTTTACCAACCATCTGATCAGTAGTCATTACAAGCTGTTCGATGCCATGGTCGCTGCGGCGAACCACCTGTTTTTGCACGGCGATTTGCAGGAGGCCGTCACTGGGGTCGACGAGGCTCTGGCACAGTTCACGACAGTCGATTATTGGCTCCAACACACATCCTCACCCATTCCCCCGCTCTACGGCTAGGAGTTTTTACGAAAACCCCCGCCTATAGCGGGGGTTTTCATGTGCATGGTATACTGGCCCTACCAGGGAGACTGGCGGAGGTGTGCAATGACCGATTCTGTCAAAGATATGGAAACTGCCCACGGGTATTTTCTCAAACGCATGGAAGACTGCAAAGAACGTTTCGCGAAGCACTGGCACCAAGCAGTGTGCGACAGCCAACGGGTACTGCCAGGCAGGAACATCCGCGCCGCTACCGAGCATTTGCGGCTGGGTTTTGGCGTACTGCAGCGGCACGAGATGGCGCTCATTGCGCCGGTCGGGCGCAACAAGGGCCTCGAGCTACGGCGCAAGTGCGACGTGCAACACCGTATCGTCGAAGTGTGGTTCTGTGAGCGGTTACGTGAGCGGTTCGATTTGACGATGGAAGCCGAAAATCGAATCTGGGCTCTATCGGAACGGCGTCTTGCAGATGCAAGCATGTTTCGGCGCAGCATTCGATTGGCGTTCGACACGAGTCAATTCATCATCGATGATGTCCACGCAAAGGCTGGCCGCGGCAACGCGTCCGAGCTGCAGTATGCGATTCGTCAGGGCCTCACCTCATATATAGACACCGTGTTCACCGATGAACTGCGTGTCGATTCATGAACCCGCCCTCCGGACGAAACACCCGTCCGCCTCGTGGCGGGTGTTTCATTGCTATACTAGGACTATGCTTGACCATCATATTCAGCGACAAATCGTCTACGACCTGGCATTTAGCGAAGGTTTGCGTTTCGGTGAATTGAAACCGGACACATTGGAAAACAAAGCTTTTGATTATCACTTGAAAAAGGTTATTGCGGCCGGCTACGTGCGTAAGAACGACGATGGGACCTACAGTCTGACCAGCGAAGGCAAGCGTGTGGGCAAAGGTGCGCTCAAAAAGCCGAGCCGCCTGATCGACCGCGCTTACTCCACTCTCCTCCTCGCAGTTCGTCGGCCAGACGACGGAGCGTGGCTGCTGGTGCGGCGCAAAACGCAGCCGCTACTCGGTCTTTGCGGATTTATGAACGCGTCGCCGGTTGCCTCGCAGCAGACCGTACAAACAGCTGCGGCAGTATGCCAGGAACAAACTGGACTCGTTGGTACGTTCGTAGCGCATGGGCATGGCTACTTTCGCATTTACCGCGACGGTGCGCTTGAGAGCTTTATTCATTTTACGCTCCTGGTGTGCAGCGATATTCAGGGAGCGTTGCACCAAAACAGTGAACTAGCGGAATACTACTGGGATACGGATCCCGATTGGCAGGCACCGGATATGCTACCGAACATGCAAACACTTTTTGAAATGTCGCAAGCTCAACAGGGAGTGTTCGTTGAGAAAACGTTTGATATTTGAGTGGGCGTTTGACGATGGTATTCATGGCGTGTCTCCTTTGCTAACCTTATGTATCTAGTATGATTCGTGGCGGAGATTTATGCAGTGAATAGTTTTTCACCTGAGTGCTATAGGTCGAGGCCAAACGTATCTTGCGCTTCAAAAAGCGCTCGGCGAGCTTGACCGCTACGTGGCGCATGATTTCGCCAGTAGACGGACAACGGGCTGTCCGGGTCGGCGAGTTGCGCGATAGACATATGCACCCCAGTTTCTTTGTGGCTGTCGCGCGCGTCCGCAAGCAGTTGGGTCGCATCAAGCATGACGACATGCTGAATGTCTTCGTCGGATACGCCGAGCGACGCGTTGGCATGTTCCAAGCTGATGATCGTCAGCGCGGTATTGCCCATCGTTCGCCCGAGCTGCTTTTCACTTTTCTTTTCGGCGGATGTGAGTTCGTTTTGGTGCTGCAGCGACACGACGCTGGCAAGGTATGCCGTGCGAGCCAAGCCGGTTCGCGAGCGGTAGATAATACCTTCTTTGGTGGCGCGCCACTTCGCGGCGTCGAGGTCGGCAGTTTCGTCGGAAAGCGACAGTCCGGTGTCATCTTCGGCAACAACGGGTAATTTCAGTTCCCGACGCATGAATATGTCAGAGGTCTTTGCGCTGTTGCCGAACACGTACCACGCGGTATTGAGCAGTGCCATGCCTAGTTTGCGTTGGATATAGCGCAGGTCTTCAGGCTCGTCGACAGGATGGTCATAAATCGCCTTGGCGACGTTGGCGCCGGCGGCCTGATATTCACGGATGAGCGACTCACCGGGGAGCCCTTTGCGGCGCGCGATTTCGCCGGCTTTGTATGCTTTTGGTGGGACCCAGTTTTTTGCCGAATCAAGGTCGATATGGACCGTCGGGAGGTCAAAATTTCTTCGTGGTTTTGTCATACCTCTACTATGGCAATGCGACGGGCAAAAAGCAGTGAATAATCTTTCACTAAAGTTGTTTTATATAGAAATTTATTGTATGATATATCTATCAGTTGAGCAGCGACCTAATTGCCCGACTGGGCATCTTGGAACTTTGAGAGGAAGGTTATCATGGACTCACGTTTTGGCGTCGTCGTGTGCGCGGTATCGTTGATTGCTATCGCGTTCTACTTTTATGTACGAGGCGAGCCGAACAGCGATGCGCACGAAACATACGCTCGATGGTCAATGACAATCGGTTGTATGATGTTTTGCGCGCTGATTGCTTCGTTTTGGTGGCATGGCAGAGGCGTGTCGATTGGCTTATTGGCCGGTCTTGTCGTGGGCGTGCTCCTTGATTCACGCCTGTCGGCATCACTCATGCACGATCGCGAACGAGCGCAGAAAGCACGACAGCTACGAAAAAGGCTTGAACATCGTCGCGACGATGCACCGCCACTCTGAACCGCGTCCAAGATGGGCCGGGCTTGCTACTATCTTTGCGATAGTAGCGGCTCGGCCTCTTTTCTAAGATAGGCACAGCCCCCAAAGAGTAATCTTCGGGGGCTTAACCATTTCTTGCGATGGCTGACTCCATTCCTGGTGACCTCACCGGGAATCGAACCCGGATTGTCAGGATGAGAACCTGATGTCCTAACCGTTAGACGATGAGGCCATCAGGAATACAGTCAGCTCACCTACTCTAGCAGATTTAACAGAGGTTGTCTACCACAAGCCAAGCGCTTCAAGATGCGAAAAGATATTGTCGAAAATAACCGTCGGCAGGCGCCCGGCATGCATGTGAGCGCGGGTTTTGTCCATCCATTCCACTTTGCTGCTCTGCATATGCGTATGGACGGGATCAGTAAATTCGCCGGTGAACAGATGGACGTGTACGATGCGTCCGTCGGGCAGATGACCGTTGACGCGGCCTATCGACGTGATTTTGTCAGGACTGGCCGACAGCTGTTCTTTCAGATGATGTTCCAGTGCGACTTCGACGGTTTCATGGCCGTATGGCTTGCCACCTGGCAGCGACAGATAGTGTTTGTGCTCGGAATGCAGAAACAGCATTTCCTTGACACCGTTGCGGCGACGAAATGCGACGAGCAGCGCTTCTGTCTGCATGGGTTATCCTAGCTCGGCAATGACGTCGAGCAGTTTTTTAGGCGTAATCTCGGCCTTGATCAGATAGGCGTCAGCGTTATGTTCCATGGCCATGCGTGACTCTTCGTCTTGCTCGAAATTGGTCAGGACGATGACTTTTGTCTGAGGAATCAAGTCCTCTTTGGGCGAGCGCAAAGCGCCAAGAATCTCGTTGCCACGGCGTTCCGGCAGCATGACGTCGAGCAGAATCAGGTCGTAGGGTTTGTTGCGCGCGGCAATCAGGCCGTCATTGCCACCGACCATCCAGACAACCTCGTAGCCGGCTTTTTTGAGGCTGCGCACATACATTTCACCGATGAACCGGTCGTCTTCGATAACAAGGATTGTTTTGATTGACATTGTTTCTATGGTAATACAAATCGGCGCTTTGCGCCAGGGTCAGCCGCGCGTCATGGTGTGGTTGCGAATCCAGCCGTTGCCGTGTTCGATGAGCGATGCGTTGCTACCACCGTTTGCCTGCAACTTGGTTGCGACGGTGTCGTAAATCGGCAACGTGAAGCTGAGCGTCGTACCTTCGTTTTCGATGCTTCGTACGCTAATGGTACCACCGTGCGAGCTGACGATAGCTTTGCAAATATAGAGGCCGATACCGGTGCCAGCAACCGTTTCGCGGCTGCGATGCGAACGGTAGAATTTATGAAACAGGTTCGGCAGGACGCTCGACGGCATACCGATACCACGGTCGATCACCGAAATCTCGACAAAACCAGGAATCGTGCGAGCGGTCACATGCACCAAGCCGCCTTCGTTGCTGTATTTGATAGCATTGTCGATAAGGTTGCCCATGACTTCGCCGATAGCTGCGGCGTCGGCGGCAACGGTCGGTAGGTCTTTTGGCAGGTCCATGACAAGCAGGCGGTTTTGTGATTTGGCGCGCATTTCCATGTCGTCGGCGATGGCGCTATAAATGTGTCCCACGGTCTCTTCGGACAGGTGCAGTTGGAGATGCCGCCGATCGTAACGTGAAGCGTTCAAGATGTTGCTGATGTAACTCGTCAGGCGGTTTGCTGTCACGATAAGCCGTTGCATCAGCTCTGCTTGGTCGTTTTCAAGTACAGGGCTGAGTTCGTCGTTGAGCACGTCTAAATAGCCACGAATGACCGTAATCGGACCGCGAAGCTCGTGAGCGGCAAACGAGATGAAGTCCAAGTCGTCTTCTTCGGGCATATAGATGCTTGTTTGGTCGAGCAAGACCATGACTGTTTCGGCAGTACTGTTTTTGTGGTAGCTGACCATGACATCGAACACGCGGCGGCCTTTTTCGCCTGGCAATCTGTTGGAAATGCGCTGCCAACTACGCTCTGCCGAAATCTTATTGCTGGCAACTTTGGCGACCCACTGTTCAAAGCCGTCATTTTCGGGAAAGACCAGTTCCAGCGTGTCTTCGTTGTCGATGTTTTTGTGGATTGGCGCCAAGATATTGTGGTAGATGATCTTTTGCTCTTTGTCGAAGATGATGACGCCGGCGGGCATGGTGTCGAGACCTTCTTTGATGATAGTACCGAGCGGGTCGACAGGTACGACGGGGGTGTCGTTTTTGATGCCGAGCGTATAGACGGTTTGCAGGATTTCTTTGAAGCCGTCCCTGTCATACGCATGGACGTTGGGGTTCGGTGGCAGAGCCGTGCTACGCTCACCCGCTATCAGCACGATGGCCTGTACCAGGTCGCGAAACGGTCGGCCGATAAAATGAATCAACGCGGCAGTAGCAGCATTGAAAATGACCGACATGACCAGCGCGACGATGAAAAAGTTTACGAGCGACAAGTGCAAGATATGCGTCAGCTCGAGTACGAGCAACATCAGCAACATGACGCTGGTTTGCAGGCAGGTCACGATGATATAAGTACGAGCACGAAACTTGCGCCAGTAGTCGCGCATGAGCGGCTGCCCAGTGAGTTCGGCTGGCGTCGGTGGTGCTACTGCCATGTCACCTTCCCTTCTCTGTTAGCTGGTACGGCGGTCAGCCATGTTTGGCCGCGATTCAGCGCGATTTCCTTGCCGCTGGCATCGGTGAACTTGGTCTGGCTGCCGCTGTCGGCTTTGCTCCAGGTTGCTTCTGTCTCGGTGCCATCTTGGAAAATGTGTGCTTTGCCGCTGCCAGTGGTGGTGATCTGCTCACGGTAGCCGTCTTGCATAACGGTTTTTTCGGTAACCTCCATGACAATGACCACTGACGGCGCAATTTGCCCCTGTTCGCGATCCAGATGCGGTGCGCCAGCCTGGTAGCGCGCGTAATCGTTGTTTGCGGCGTCGTATTTGTACTGGCTGTTGTAGAGCGCGCTGCTGATAGTCACGTTGATCGTCGTGGCGTTCGGTGTTTTGGCTGGTGCGCCGTCTTTTCGTGGCCACGCGGTGAACGTACTGGTAGCGTAGCCCTTTTTGGTGTTGAGCGCGTCCAGATGCGTGGCGTCGGTGTAGACGTTGTGCGGCGCGTAGCGATCGGTCGTTCGCCAGTAGTACGAGCCGTTGAAGAATTGGTCCAAATCTCGGTAGCTGCCACTTCTGATTTCTTTGAGTGCGGCGGCGCTGCCACCGACATGGGCGATTGAGGCTTGGAATGGTGCCAGCCAGTCGATGTCGTATTGGCGCAGGCTGCGGACCGGGCCGATCAGCGCTGGTTTTTCTTGCTGGTACAGCGCCAAAAAGCGTGTAATACCACCTTCGGCGATGGCTTCGTAGACGACGCCGGCTTGTTTGAGGCCGGATTGCGGGCGGGCATCGGGACTGTTTTCGATCATGACACCGGTTACGGCTTGTTTGGTCGAGGCTTCGTCGGGGACCTTTTCACCGGTCAGTGGTGAATAATAGACGACTGGTGCCGGTGTGGGTATTGTCGTAGGCGTTGCAACGTGGGGCGCGGTGGCGGTTTTTTGCGGAGCCCGATACAGCAAAGCGAATGCTGTCATACCCGACGCGAGCACCAAACCACAGGCGACGATAATCGCTGTCTTGGCATGGTGATAGTGTGTCCATGACCGGAGACGCCCGAAAAGTGACTTATGGATGCCCTGCATAGCTTAAGTACTATTGTAACAGATATAGCAAAATAAAAAATGCAGCAGTGCTGCGAATTTTAGGTACGAAAGAACCCGCCAGGCGGATGAGCGCCTGAGCGGGTGCTCGAAGGCGGGTTCATTCGTTGGCGGGATGTCTAGAGGTCGGTGATCGAGCCTCGGTATCCGGTCTCGTCCTTGCGGAGGTAGTCCTTCACCTTGACGTACTGACCGTCAATGCAGGCGTCGAGCTCGAAGTGACCGTCCACCTTTTTCCAGTTGCCGACCATCTCGACGCCGATCTCCATGGGCTGCATGGTAATCGGGTCTTCGACGGTGTACCGGAGTATGGGACCGACGGGCTCTCTGTAGCCTAGGGCTGTTTTCTCTAGGCTCTTTTCGAACATTTCCGTCACGCCGGGGCCTTTGAGAACTAGGACGGAAGTGGTAGTAGCAGGAACCATCAAGCGCATGCTTGATCCTTTCTGTGGTACTCATAAGGCTGAGCGCAGGCCGTTAGTGAATAAATCCACCCACTCCATCGCACGATGAAGGATTAATTATATTATACCAATAAGTAGTTAAAAAGTCAATTACGCTGATTCGGTGGCTTTTTGCAGGCGCTCAAGCACGCGGTCGCGGCCAAGGACCTCCATGGTTTCGGGCAGCGCGGGGCTGAAGGGTGCCCAGGTGATGGCGAAGCGGATCAGGCTGAAGAGTGTGCCGGGTTTTTCGCCAGTGGTTTCGAGCAAGGTGTTAAGCGTTGCCTGAAGGGCTTCTGGTGTGAAATCAGAGCTTTCAAGTGCAGTTAGTGATGCTTGGAGTAGCTCAACTTGGCGGCTACGGTCGAGTTTTTTGAGCTGCTTGTTGTCGTCGATCATTGTCCAGTCGGGCGTTGGTTCGGCAAAAAAGTAATCGGTCAGAATTGGCAGATCGGCCAGGGTTTTTAAGCGATCCTGCGCTAGCGCGAGCACCTGCAGTTTGTACTGTTCGTCGGCAAACTCAGCGCTTTTTGGCCAAAAGTTGCGTACACGGTTTTCGAGGTCTTCGAGCGACAGTTCGCGAATGAATTGACCGTTCATCCAAAGCAAACGTTTTTCGTCGAAGCGCGCGCCACTTTTTTGCACACGATCCAGGCTGAACTTTTCGATTAGTTCGTCGCGGGTGAAAACTTCTTGTTCGCTGCCGTCGTTCCAGCCGAGCGTGGCGATAAAGCTGAGCATGGTTTCGGGCAAGTAGCCTTCATCAATGTAGCTGAGCACGTCGCGGGCACCGTCGCGTTTGCCGAGTTTTTTGTTGCCCTGTTCGTTCAGGATGTGCGGCATGGTGGCGAAAACTGGTTTCTCTACCCCCAGAGCCTCGTATAAATTCAGATAATTCGGTGTGCTGGAAATGAATTCCTGGCCGCGGATAACATGGGTGATTTTCATTTCGGCATCGTCGACGATGTGCGCGAAATTATACGTCGGATAGCCGTCGGATTTGATCAAAATGAAATCGTCGACCACTTCTTCGCCTGCGTGCAAGTCGCCCATGACTTCGTCGTGCCAGGTGTAACTTTTTGGTTCGGATTTGAAACGCAGCGGCGTGTTGCCGTCCCAGACTGGTGGGTTTTCGGGGCGATGATTGCGATATAAAAACGGTTTTTTGTCGGCTTGGGCTTGTTCGCGAAACGCCTGTACTTCTTCGGATGTATAGGGGTCGGCGTAGGCTCGGCCAGCGTCGATCAGTTTTTGCGCCCATGCTCGGTAAATGTCGAGCCGCTCGCTCTGCAGGTATGGTGCATAGGGGCCGCCAATGTCGATGCCTTCGTCGCGGTCGAGGCTCAGCATGTTGAGGCATGCCAAAATGTGGTCAATCGAGCCTTCGACTTCGCGGTTTTTGTCGGTATCTTCGATACGCAAGATGAACTGGCCACCAGAGTGGCGGGCGGTCAGCCAGGCAAACAGCCCGGTGCGCAAATTACCGACGTGCATGAAGCCGGTCGGGCTTGGCGCGAAACGAGTGCGGATTTCAGTCATTGACACTAGTATAACAGATGAAACGCTGTAGGTGAGCCCTCTTAGAGCAGACTAGTCGCAATTTCGCGCATCTGCGAAGATGAAAGCGGCGCGTCGCCCTGGATGGTGTACAAAATGCCACCGTTCACCCAGGCTGCATTGTCGCCGTAGGTGTAAATCGTCAGGCCACGTTCGGTATAGGGCGTATAGTCGCTGCCGGCTTTTGGTGTAACGTAGTTGTCTAGCAAGGCCTCGCTATCCCAGCCGCTTTTGCTTTGGCTCAATGTAAATGTCTGGTTGCCACCGTTGGCCTTGAAGTTCATAGCGACTTCGCCTTGGCTATAGGTAACGGGACCGTTGAGCGCATAGCCATCGGGACGATAGTTGGGATAGCCGGCATCAATGCCCGCTTGAGCTGCCGCCACACGTACCGACAGAGCCGGCATGTTGAGATACGTCACGTAACCACCGAGCAAAACGATAGCCAGCGTCGCGCTCAGAATCGCGACCGCGCGCTGGTGCGAGCGCATACGGCTGCGTAGCGGCTGACGCTTCTGCGTGCCTTCGATAGCGGTCTTGAGTGCTCGTTCTTTGATAGTGGCCGCGCTCGGTAGCGTACGAGCTTGCGGTTGTTTTGCCTCGGAACGTGCATGTGCTCTTGCGACAGACGGGTGTGTGACAGGCGCGATGTCAGCAGAAGCAACCCGAGGCGCTGGATGAAGCGCACCGGCTGGGTGTGGCGCGAATCGTTGGACATTGGCATGTTTTGGCCGAGCGACATCCATATGCTTGACTTGCGGATGGCCGACGATCTGATGCTTGGCGGCGACAGGCTTTTGCAGCGCGCGACGGCGCAATGTGACAGAGTGCTGCGGACCGCTATGCAGTGTGTTCGCGACGGTCACGCGTGAAACGGGTGACTTTTGTGCTGTTGCCTGAGCCGTTTTCGTGACAGGCAGCCCGGTTACCGCGTCGTATGCCTGGCCCTCAATAGAAATGGTGTCGCTTTTCGTCATTACCTATACCCTTATGTCTATTCGTTATTACTTATCTTAGGCACGTACCGGACTTTTTGCAATAGAGGAATTTTCTGTCCGCTGGTATACTACACATATATGAAGCGTCCCGTTTCCCGCCGCCGCCAACCATGGCTTCGTACGGCAATCTATAGTTTTATGACTCTCACTGTCACAGTGATCGTGGCGCTTTTGATGTTGGTCGTGCTGGGCTATCAGTTCAACAAGAAAGACGGTCGTATCGAGCAGGGTGGCCTGTTACAGTTCGAGTCGATTCCAACCGGCGCTGCCGTGACGCTTGACCAGTTGCCGCTCAGTTCACCGACCAATACCAAAGCGACCGTCGACACGGGCAATCATTACGCAGAATTCAACCTCTCGGGCTATCGGACCTGGCAGAAAAATATCACGATTACCGCTGGTCAGATTGGCTGGCTCAGCTATGCGCGGCTCATACCCACGACGATTACGCCCAAGACATTGCAGCAGTACGCTGACCTGTCTGGTGCGCTGGCCGCACCGTCGGACAAATACATGCTGCTACATCAGACTGCAAGTTCGCCCGATTTTACGCTGGCAAATATCCAGGGTGACACGGTCCAGTACAGTACGCTGTCATTGCCGGCAGCGGCTTATACGGCGCCGAGTACCGGTCAGACGCAGACGTTTACGCTGGAAAGTTGGAGCCAAGATGATAATGCGATTTTGGTCCTTCATACCTACGACAGCAACAAAACGGAGTGGTTACTGCTCGATCGTAACTCGCCCGACAAGTCGATAAACCTTTCGACAACGTACGGCATTAGTCCATCATCCGTTCAGTTCGCGGGTGATGGCAACAAGCTGCTATTTGTACGCACCGACAACACCGTCCGTCGTATTAATCTGGATGAGCAAACGTTGTCGCGGCCGCTGGCGACGAATGTCGATCATTTTACGGTGTACGACGAAAAAACGATTGTCTACTCGACGATGCCAGACGACAAGAACCAGCGGACGATTGCCTACGCGGCAGTCGATATCGAAAGTCCGGTAACGCTTGCCACCTATCCTGCTGACGGCCAGCCGCTCTACGCCGCCATGACGAACTATTTTGGCCAGCGCTACGTGGCAATCGTGCATGGCCAGGGGCTACATGTGCTAACCGGTTCACTGCCAACGCTGACAAATGCCGGCTCGATGAAGCCGTTTGCCGACCAAACGATAGCAGCGGGTACCGTCGCGCTGACCGGCAGCCTCAACGACCGATTCTTTGTTGCGCAGCTACCAGATGGCTATGCGACCTACGATATTGAACTCAAAAAGTACGACGAAACCAAATGGGCGGAACAGGCGCAAACACAGCGGCCGATCAACTGGCTCGACGATTTTATGCTGTGGTCGGATTACGGTGGTGAACTGCGCTTCTATGAATTTGACGGTGCTAATCAGCAAAACATCATGCCGGTCACCGAAGGCTATGCGGCCAGTCTGAGCCCGAACGGTAAATATGTCTACGCCGTCGACAAGACAGACAAAGGCTACGTGTTCGAGCGCGCGCAGTTGATACTGAAATAATGCTCTGTTCTTGAGTGACCAAGAACCAAGTCATTTCTTTTTGAATCGTCAAAAAGAACCAAAAAGCTCGTGGTGGCTTCGAATCGCGGTGAATCTCGTGGCAGCAACGATGGTCGCTGCGGAATTCCCTTCGGGAAGTCATTTTTCATGTATCTAGTTGATTAAAAATGACACGTCCTCGCGAACGATTCCATCGTTGCTGTCACTCGTTTCCCGGATTCTGCAGATACCACGAAGTTGCCTGCTAAATAAGCGCGGCAGAGCCGCGACTATAAATCAGCACTGTCCGCAACATCTGCAGGCACCGGAAAAAGTGACGAGTAGTATCGTGGCTTGGCGAGAATGTTTGAGCCCGAGAAACGTCTCGGCGCGAGTTTCGAGATCGTGGCCTTTTCTGCGGAGCAGCGAGCCTAGCTCGCTGGCAGGCAGAAAAGAGACCATGTCAGCCAACCAAGATACTATGAGAAGCTTTTTACCGCGTGGCGAAGCCGTTGCAAAAGTTTTGCTTCTTTTGCGTCAAAAGAAGGCTCTTGGTTCTTGGAGCTCCAAGAACAAATACAGCTACCCCTTTGCGCCGAACAGTTTTTCAAGCGCGGTCGGCGCGTTGCCTGGCATAGAAGCGCCCTTGGTGCTGGTCGACGTATTGGCAGCCGCCGCTTTGGACGGGTCCGGTGCGATTTGCTCGGCCGTTACCAGCAGGCGGTTGCGGGACGTGCCCAGCGGCGTGCAGGTGATGAGCGTCAGGTATGGCTTGTCGTCAAAGCCGTACAACGCCTGCACGTTATCGGGCGATACGACCTGTGTCTTGACGACCGAGTACGTATAGCGAACCGAATTATAGTTGACGTAAATCGTGTCGCCGGTCGTCAGTTTGTCGAGTTGCGCAAAGATAAACTTATAGTCGCCCGGCTCAAACAAATCGTTACTGGAATGGCCTGAAAGCACGGTGTTGCCCACCTGCCCCGGCACGCTGTTCGCACCCGGTATCGAAAAGTTCGCCACGCCTTTTTGCATGGCTGCCATCATGGAATTGTAATCCGGGCTGGCACCGTAAATAACCGGCACGTCGACGTTGATTTTTGGAATGATCAACTTCGGGTCGGCTGACACGGCATCGCTCGACGTCGGATCGACGACGATGTTCTGCGGGTCGATCGCACCTGGACTGACATAGGCCTGCACGGTGGCAAAAATGACTTGGTTGTACTGCAAAAATGCCACGATCGCTACCACTAGCACAGCGCTGATCAGCGGGATGAAATGACGGCTTTTACGGGCTTTTTTGGCACCGGTTTTGGCGGTGCTCAATATTTTTTGGCGCAGGTCGACCACGGCTTCGTCGCGCTTTTCCTCGGGTGTCTTCGTCTTGTCTTCCTGCTCGGTAATCGCCTGGTGTAATTTGCCTACATAGTAGCGCTCGTAGTATTTCTGATAGTAGTTTTGCCACTGCGAATGGTACTGCTGCCATGAGTTGACCGCTTGGTACGGCTGAGCGGATTGCGGCTGGTCGGTCGGCTGGCCTTCGCCTATTGGCGTATCTTCTTGCGCGGTGACGACCTTCGGCTCATCGCCATAGATTGCATCTAACTGCCCGCGCACAATATCTGCGGCGTTGTCGCGAGTGTCATCAGAGGAATTTTGTGGGTTCATGGGCTAGTGTATCTCTTGAGAATAGTATACAATATACAGCGAACTCTTGATAGAAGTCGTTTGTGTTTAACGAGCTTGCACCTATAAATTTATTGTCTTGTCCCGGTGGTGGCAACGCGCGTCGCAAATATTCGTAGACACGCGGTGTGTCGGGTGACAGTCAAGAGGGATTCTTTAATATATAAATTTATTGTCTTGTGCCGCGGTGGTGGAATTGGTAGACACGCCAGACTCAAAATCTTGTGGACTTTTTGTCCGTGCCGGTTCAAGTCCGGCCCGCGGTACCAGACAGTACATTTATTGCTTTCAATTTGTTTTTAGTGTATAATATACTATTGCCATCCGTTGGAACCGCTTATGTGGCGCGTTCCCCGAGAGTAAGGAAAGTTAGTGTCCGAATTGGAAACAAAAGACGATGAGCTGCTTTGCCCCTACCATCCCGCCGACATGCCTGTGCCTATGGAGAAGCATCCGAAATACGCTGCCCTCCTGGTATGCACCGACAAGATCTGCGGCAAGGTCATGGGACCAAGTCGAGCTCTGAAGCCATCGAGCAACTAGCTCCCGACAAGGTGGCAAAGCCCGGTCTCACTACGAGACCGGGCGCTTCCTTTTTCCTACCTCTGTAAAATTGATTTTATTTAAAATTTATGCTATAATGTAATTATCCAACGACAACGGTGCGACCTTGTCGGGGTGCACTATTACAGAGAGAAGCAAGCATGAATTGTACGACTGTTGCGTTTCGCAACCAGATGTCAGGTGCAACGATCTGCCGCGTCGTGGCAGAGATGGCGTTGTGGACCAGAGGTGATTTCTACCTCCAGGAAGACGCTGCCATGGGAGCCGGCGTCATTGCCTATCGCTGTTCTGATGACGGCCAGCGGAATATGTCCGTCCAAACGGCAAGCTATGTCGATGTGGCGGAGCCGAACGGTGAAGGTCTCGAACGAGACCGGCCGTACGATTTTGTTCTGGTAACGCAAGAGCCTGGCAATCCGGATCTCGATATGAGGCGGCTCGACGAAGCGATGCGAGCACGCGACGTGTTCGGTGATTTCATCAACACGCTGCGCGACCGCGTCAACGCATTGCCCACCGAGTTTCCTCGGCAAGATACCCTCTCGTAGTTAGTGCAAAGGCCCGACCTCCCCTGTGGAGTGTCGGGCCTTTGTTCGTATCTGACATTGCGAATCATGAATCTTCATGATATTGTAACTTTACCTAACCGAGGTACGCCCCGGCGGCGCACCACACGACAACTCAGGAGAGGGTGTCATGAGCTACGAATATCCATACGAGTGCACGATGCACCAGAAGGTACGGATCGTGGATGGGCCAGTGTCTGGTTTCCACATCTTGCAGGCTACTTGGGAGCACATCCGGGCCCGTAGGACTCCGGGTGTGGTCTGGGCCGATTGCTACCCCTTTGACATCGGTTATCGTTTCGTCAAGAAAATCGACGTTACCAATGTGGCGTTGGTCGTTGAGCTGCCTTCCGGCATGCCGATCGACCCACGCGAACGATACACTGACTTTATGATCGGAGGCCACTATTACTTGAGTAAAACGGGAAGCGCCAAAATACTCGAGCGGGCGGCAAAGGTATTTCAAGAGGATATCCTTGCACGGATCGAGTTACTTCGTCTTATGCCAGTGCCATCTCTTGAACGCCACTTGTGCGTCTGGGATCACTGGCTGGAGGTAGGCACAAAAAAGCAAGTCACGGTTGAGCCGGTCGGTAGTAACATATGGCGATGCCCCTATCACGGCGAATTGCCACAAGAGTTCACCGAGTGGCGCCTTATCGACACACTGTTTCCGCTCTGATTTGACGCGTGGTGCGAAAGCCCGGCCTCCCCTCGTGGAGCGTCGGGCCTTTTGCTTTTATAGCACCAAGCTGGCGGTGGCTGCTTGTAGCGGTTTGCCAGGACTCCATAGCCAGTAGGTTGCCGCACTAGTCGCGACCATGCCCTTCCAGATAGCCAGTGGCGCATCCCATGGCGTGGTTGTAATCTGGCCGCCGGCTGCCACGATCAGCTGGTTTTGGTGAAATGTCATGATAGCTACGGGGTACGTAATGGTGAATTTGTGCAGCGCCTCAACAAGCTGCTGCAATTGCATGCTAAACGTCAATATTTTCGGGTAATACACCTTGCTGAAGATTTTTTGCAGCTGTGCAAACGACACTACCAGTAGCGTCCGGTCGCGCTCTACTACCACATCTGGTGTGTTGAGCAGCAAGTCGACCGCGTCGCGCGTGATAGTCAGCTGGCGGTCGTAGCTGCGTATGAAATCTTCGTACAAAATCGCCGTTTCGCTGTTGCGGCCGGCGTCGCCGACTAGCAGTACGCTGTCTGCCCAGGCACCGAGCGCACCCATCTCGCTTGCGGCGTCTTTTGCTAGCCCGCCAGACGGGTTGCTGGCACCGTAGACGACGTCGGTCAGCACAGGTGGGACTGATTTTTTCAAAACGTCTGGTAGCAGCACGCGCACCTGCCCGACGCCGGCTTCGTGCGCTACGGTATAGGCATCGCCCACCGCCAAAAATCCGAGCTTGTTGCCACCGATAATACCTAGTTTGCCTGCCTTTGACCGTTGCTCGGGTTTGTTCCATTCGATATCCGGAAACAGTGGTTTGCCAGGAATTTGCTTTTGCCAGTAAGGGTGTGTGTCCATTTACGCTGCAATCTGCGCGTTTTCAATCAGCTCGCGCGCGGCTTCCGCCATGGCAAAGCGGTGTTTTTCAAAATCATGTTCATGGTACGGTGCCAGCGTGCCAGATCGGTACTCTTCCATTGGCGTTTGCACGATCTGCAGCAGGCTCGCGGTCGTTTGTGCGAACAGTTCGGGGTCTTCGTAATTAACGACTCGGATGATACCAGGGGTATGCTCGGCGAAGTCGAGCGATTTTTCCGCTTCTTGGAGCCGGCCAAGCTGCTTGTGGTCGGTAATAACCGCGGGAAAGTGCTTGACCCAATCTTCGACAGGACGCACCACGTAAATGATATGCATCGATGCGAAGCCGGCGCGGCCAAGCATGCGCAGGGCTTTTTCCTGAGTTGGCAGCAAATTGTGCTTGGCTGGGTAGCTTTGCGGATCGGTCGCATACAAATCACCTGTCTCGAACGCTGTCCATTGGACAAGTTCGTTTGCATGGATGCGTTCCAGCATCCAGTCATGAGTAACGCCTTCATCTGCCGTACGGTAGCCGGCCGGATCTTCGCCGGGTCGGCGCTGGCGGGTGGTAATCGTGTTCACTTCACCTATAAATTTTGGGTTATGAGCAGCCTTCACGATTCCGCTGATAAGCGTCGATTTTCCCCCGCGTGACGGCGACACGAAACAAGACAGCGTCTGCTGCTCTAACTCATCTCCTGTGTAGCGGTAGTCCGGCTCAATCTCGTGGAGCCAGCGCCTTTCCTCTGCCGATAAACTCATACTATTGTTAGTATAGCAAAATGAAAACGCCACCCGTGGCCGAATGACGTTTTCGTATTCAGTTATTAGGTGGCGAGAGCCTCTGGTAGTTCGGTAAGGAGAGCCCGATGCCCTTCTGAGAACGTTTGCATGTCCTCAACGGCCATCGCGACGCGTGCTTTGGTGATACGCGCTTCCTCACCTTCACAAAATTCGTTCTCTCTGGCGATGCGAGCATCCTCTTCTTGTTCTCGACGACTTTTGGCCTCTACCGACTCATTGTAGATGGGCTGAAGCAGCTCGCAAGCCTGATCGGCAGCGACGTAGAGGGCTTCATTAATCGTTTTGAAGTAGAGATGGTCGAGTCCGAGTGTCCCCCATAATGCAGCTCCGCTAGCTGTTGCCTCCAGATAGCTGTCGACAATCGGCTGAACGCGACCGAAATATGGCGCAGTTGGCACAAGCTGTTCGATGAGCCACTCTTTGAACACGCTCTGACGACCGGTACGAAGTCTACTGAACTGCACACCATTGAGTTGGGGCAGCGTGTAGCGCTTGTTCAGGCGGTACGCAAGACCATCGAGGTATACGGATATATACCAGAACAGCGCCGTGGGTGTTGCGAGCAAAACAGTCAAGATGCTCATCCATACAAGCCCCGCTTCGGTACGTGCGGTTAGCGCGACGACAAGGCATAGTGTCTGGCACGCGTGCAGTGCAATGATCCAAGCAAAGTGCCATCGCGATACGAGCGAAGAACCGGTATTCCGATTCTTCCAATCACTTTGCTGCCAGTTGAGCGCACGTTTGTGAAAATGTGTCAGACGAGGGCCGGGTACATATGTCTTTACATAGACGTGTCCCCGCGCATAGTTAACTCTGTCGAGATGCTGATAGAATGGCATCTGCTTACCTTCCTGTTGAGGTTCGTGCTAGTTCAGGTGGACCAGCTTATGGCATATTGTACAATAAAATCTATTTAATTTCAATACTTACTGGACAATGGTCCGAGCCCATCTGGCTGGCATGGATTTGGGCGTCTTGCACCCTGTCGGCGATGCCTTTGCTGGCCAGCCAGTAGTCAATACGCCAACCGACATTGCGGGCACGAGCATTCGCCCAGTGCGTCCACCAGCTGTAGTGGCCGTTGCCTTGGGTGAATTTGCGAAAGGTGTCGATATAGCCGGCGTCCAGGAATTCTTGGAAGCCGGCGCGTTCTTCGTTGGTAAAGCCGTGTTTACCAACGTTTGCCTTGGGATTGGCCAGGTCGTCTTCGGTATGAGCAACGTTCAGATCGCCGCAAAAGAGCACCGGTTTTGATTGCTCTAGCGTCTGGACATGCTCCAAAAACGCTGGATCCCACTGTTTGTTGCGCAGTGCTAGCCGGCTCAGATCACCTTTGCTGTTGGGCGTGTAGACGGTCACAACCCAAAACTCGTCAAATTCGGCGCTGATCACTCGCCCTTCTTTGTTGGGGTCGCCATAGCTGTCTCCGGCCAGTTCGTATTTGGCCGCGATATCGTCGGCAAAACCGTAAATAACGGACAGCGGTTTGACCTTGCTAAAAATCGCCGTGCCACTATAGCCGGCCTTTTCGGCGCTGTTCCAGTATTCTTCATAGTCTGGTAAATCAACTTCGGCCTGGCCTTGTTTGGCTTTGGTTTCCTGTAGGCACAAAACGTCCGGCTGCTCGGCCGCAATGAACTTTTGCAGCTCACCTTTGTTGATGACGGCACGGATGCCGTTGACGTTCCACGAGTAGAGTTTCATAAGTCCAGTATAGCATTCTATGCAAAGTAATATTGACAAGTTTTTGTCAAGGTAGTAGTATAGGAAAGTTCGTGCTAGTTCAGGCGGGCTACGAAGGTAAATACCGACAAATGAAAGGTGGAACATTGCGTTTCATCATCTCCAAAAAGGCTGATATCTGCTTCATCAACCGGTTACGCCATCGAGCGGGGGTGTACAGCGTCCACGAGACGCCGCCCGAATCCCGACAGATGACGATTTTCACCGACGAGCCGCTCGAAAAACGGCGCAAGCTCGACGTCGTCCTCCGGGTTTCGGTGGCCGGCAGCGACATTGCCGTCAAGATGACGGCTCCCGTCGCGTCGGACATCGTCCTCCGGCGAGAGCTGGTCGATAGCGGCAATGGCAAGTTCTCTCGCTTTTGCTTCGACCTGGATCTCGATGGCCGGCTCGAAGGATTTCTCGAACACGTCGAAGCACCGATGCTGTCCGACGAAAACGAGAACGAAGACGAAGACAGCGACGAACTTGTCGCAACCGCCTAACTAACGCACGAACGACGGCGTCCGTCCTACACCACCACGGTGTAGGCGGGCGCCTCGTTGCTTTTTAGAGTATTTTGTGATATAACAGATTTGTCCTCAAAAGATACTTCGGAAGGAAGAACATGTCAGTTGAAACCGTAACCGCCGCGCAAGAACCGATTGCGTGGTTGCGGAGCCTCGTACAGCCGCTCACCGTCGAATATGGCGGCAAGACCGGCTACTGTCTCGAGCGAACCTCGGGCTACGCGGCCAACAACAACCTCGAGCTGCTCGTCGAAGAGCCGGTAACGCTCAAGCACGTCACTGGTGCGGTCGCTGAGCGCTGTCTTGTGCCGAGCGGCGCGCAGGTCGTTATTTTTCGTGCGCCGCACCACTGGCACAGCATGCAGGAAAAGGTCGCGGCTTGCGTGTGGTTCGGTGGTAGCTATCAGCTCAACATTCGTTGCAACGGTGCAGCACGTTTGATCGATACCGACTTCTATGTCGGTAGTATGTCTCGCCGCCGCTTGCCGGCCTTGAATACGTCGTAACTTTGGGGATCACCCCGGGCATAAGCTCGGGGTGATTTTCTTTGCTAAGCGATTTTTTCTTCGAGTTTCGTGATGCGGCGATCGTGCAGTTGGAGTTCGGTACTTATATCACCGATGGCGTGTTTGATCGTTGCGACATCGTCTTTGAGTTCTGCAATATCTTCTTGCATCGTTGGAAGTGCCGACACTTTTTGTTGCGTGTCAGCAGCAATCTCCAAGACCGCTTGCATCTGCGAGCGAATGTCTTCGAGGATAACATTCGTATAATTATCGTCTTTGGTCATTGTATCTATTGTAGCATTTTCACGGCGCGTTTGCCTTCGCGTTCTTGGTCACGTCGTTTGAGGGTTTCGCGCTTGTCGTAACGCTTTTTGCCCTTGCCCAGCGCGATGACGAGCTTGATGTAGCGGCCAGTGGTCAGTAGTTTGGTCGGCACGATTGTCAGGCCGTCTTTTTTGCGGATTTGTAGCTGGTCTATCTGTTTGCGGTGAGCTAAGAGCTTGCGCGGCTCGGTATCGATGGTCCGCGCGCCCGGTTCGCCACGTTTGTTCAGTTTGAGGCTAAAACTGGCATTATTGAGCCACAGTTCCCCCGCTCGTACAGTCACGAACGAGCCTTTGAGCTGGATGTGGCCGTCGCGGGCGGCGCGAACTTCGGGACCGCTTAAACTGAGGCCGACCACCAGCTCGTCACCCAGCTCATAATCAAACCGCGCCCGGCGATTGACGACGGCGGACGGTGTCTGTTTTACAGGTTTTTTCTTGGCCATTCACCCTATTATAGCGTGCTATACTGGGAGCAATGTACAAACGTGTGTTACTCAAGCTTTCCGGGGAGCAATTGCAAGGCAAATTCGATGGTGGTTTTGATGCCGAGCGCGCGCAGTGGATCGCCGACGAGATCAAAAAAGTCCAGGGGGCCGAGATCGTGGTGATGATCGGTGGCGGTAACTATGCCCGCGGTGCGCAGCTAACTGGGGGCGGCGTACAACGCGTAACCGCCGACAACATCGGTATGCTGGCGACCATGATGAACGCACTGGCGCTGGCCGACGTGTTCAACGAAAACGACCTGCCTGCCCGTGCGCTAACCAACATCAAGGCCGACCAAGTGGCCGACCAGTTTACCCATCGCCGAGCGCTGAGCCATCTGGAAAAGGGCCGCGTGGTGATCGTGGCTGGCGGTATTGGTCGACCGCATCTGACCACCGACACGGCGGCGGTCAGTTTGGCGCTTGAACTGGACTGCGACGTGATTTTGAAAGCAACCAAGGTGGACGGCGTCTACGATAGCGACCCGCACCAGAATCCGAACGCGGTGAAATTTGAAAGTTTGACCTTGCGCCAAGCTGTCGAACAGCCTGATATTAAGGTGATGGACCAGGCGGCAATCGCCCTCGCCGAAGATCACGGCCAGTCGCTGGTGGTGTTTGAGCTGCTGCAGGAAAACAACATTGCGCGCGTGATAGCCGGCGAAAAAATCGGCACAACGATTCAGGCGTAACTATTAGCAGCCTGGGCTGTATGTTTTGATAGCTGTGTTCCAGACAGCTGCCCCAACATACGTCGCGGAGTAATCGCTGGCGTGCTTTTCCTGGCACCCACTCGCAAACTTGTCGGAGATTTTTTGCAGGTCGTCCTTTTGAGAGTACGAATAATAGAGAGTGCTGTTATCGTAGTCAGTTCCAGAAAGATAGACTTGGATGTATGCGTTTGAATCGGTTGCCTTGTGGTCGTAGCTGTTGTACCAGTAATAGACATCGTTAATACGACAATCTTGCGCAGCTGTCGTGAATTTATCAATCGTGTCCATTGTCGTACTCGCTGCTCGCAGACTCTTCCGTGTATAGATATCGTTGGTAATTGGGTTTGTCCACAGAAATGTCGATAATGCTACTGGTAGAAGGATAAACATCACACCGTACGACAGCGGTATCTTTTGCTTCTTACTTCGGAGGTACCGTATTCGCTTTATGTAGCGTAGCACGAGTATAACACTGACGACTAATAAGACTATGGTGGTCATAGACCAGAGCATCAATAGCCCAAAATTGGCCCAAAGGTAATCGCAGTGACTCGTAATGGTCTCCGCTGAATAAATTAACACGCCAACCCATAGTAATGAGTATGCAGCCAGCAGAACGCTGTTGCGTACAGGGCTGCCAGGGGTATGAGCGGTGGATTGCTTGTTCATGCGTAGGGCCAGTGTATCACACCGCATAAGCATTTTGTACGATGCAGCGATAGGAGGAGGCTGGCACGACGATTAGCGTGCAACGACCTCTTTCCTTTTAAAGATTATTTATTGTGTCAAGCAGGGTTTTGGCCGAATCGTCCCAGTCGTACTTTTCAGTCTGCTTTTTACCTTTTTCGATCAGGTCGTCACGTTTTTGTTTGTCGTCGAGGCTGGCGATTTTGGCGGCGAAATCCTGTGGGCTGTCTGGGTCGGCGTAGAGTGCGCCGTCGCTGCCGACTTCGCGAAAGATTTCCAGGTCACTGACCACGCAGGCCACGCCGATTTTTTGGGCTTCGGCCAGTGGCAGGCCATAGCCTTCGGCCTTGGATGCGCTCACCATGACGGCGTCGTTTTCCAACAGCCGAGCGTATTCTTCGTCGCTAACACCGCCATGAAAGACGACCTCGGCGCCTTCGGGTACGAGCACCTGCAGTTCAGCCTTGCGCTTCGGGCCAATCCGGCTTAGCAGATGCAGTGTTTTGCCGGGCAGCCATTCCATGGCTTGGATGAGCGTTTCGGCGTTTTTGTATGGAATAAAGGCGCCCATATAAATGAGGTTTTTTGGCTTGTTGATAACAAACGGCGCCGATGGCAAAAATTCGGACAAATCGCGGGCGGCGTTCGGCACCACGATAACCGGCCGTTTGGTCAGATTGGCCTCCAGGATTTCTTGTTTGCTGGTTTCGCTGACGGTTGCCACGATATCAGCACCGTTGAGCGTCAGGCGCTGCGGCGTGTACGAAAGGTGGTATAGGAACCAGCCAAGGCGCAATATGCGGCTGTATTGTGGCGGCGGCGTGCGGTGCTTGTAGTAAATGAGGTCGTGCAGGGTCAAAACCAACGTGAAACGCCGTCCGACCGACCCCATGGTCTGGAGCGGCGATACGACCACGTCGGGTTTGTATTTGTTCAGCCATAGACTGCTGAGCGGCTCTCGCCACGACGTAACTGGGTGCAGCAGGATAAAATCGGCGTTTTCGGGTAAAAATTTGAGCTGGGCTTTGTCGGAAACGATGAACGTCACGGCAGTCTGGCGTGCCAGCGCGTTGCCCAGTTCGGTGGTGTAGCGGCTGATGCCGTCGTGGAAATCTGTTCGTATATAGCGGGCGTCGAACAGGAGTTTCATTCGTCGGCTTTCTCGCCTTTCGGTTTACGAGACCGGTATACGACATAGGCCAAAAAGCCAAAATACACGCCGACCCCGATAATATTCGAGATGATAAAGCTTTTCAGGCCGATATCGATACCAGGAAAAAGCTTCTGGTAGTTCAGGATGCGGAACAGATTGCCTTCTTGGTAGTCACGGGTGAGCATAAGGATGTACGAAACGATCAAGTGCGTCGATCCAAACGTCACGATGGTAAAAGCGAGCGCTTTGAGCATGTATTTAAACAGGTTCATTACTAAGCATTATACCAGACGCGCGCGTCTGCCCTGCCGTGCTATAATGAGGGCAAGTTTATGCGTGTACTCATAGCAAACGACCAGCACTGGCCGATGAGAAGCGGTGTCGCGACAGCCGGCCGTACTTTGGCGCAGGGGCTTGCCAGCCTCGGTCATACGGTCATGGTTGTGGCGCCGTCGCAGACGGGCCGCGGCTACAGCGAGACCGATGGCAATTACGAAATTACCCGTATCCGGTCGTTCGGTTTGCCGTTTCGCAAAAATCTGCGCGTATCGGTCACCTACGACCGCGAAATGCGTCGGATTTTAGATGAATTCCAACCCGATGTCGTACATGTGCAGACGCAGCTGACGGTCGGCTTGGGTATGCTACGCGCAGCGGTCAACCGTAAAATCCCGGTGGTGGCGACCAACCACGTCATGCCGGACAACATGATCAAGAACATCAAAGGTCTGGCGCCGATTTCCCGGCCGCTGAGCTATATCATGAGCGAATACGGCACACTGCTCTACCGTGGTGCCGACCGGATCGTGATGCCGACAGAGTCCGCGATTCAGCTGTTTAACACGACGCGTATGGATGCACCGACGGTGGCGATTAGTAACGGTATTAACCTCGATCGTTTTCACCCGGGCAAGCCGCGAGCGGACATATACGAAAAGTTCAATATTCCCAAAACCGGTCCGATTATTACGTGGATCGGCCGGATTGACGAGGAAAAGCACTTGCATATACTAATGCGGGCGCTCGCAACGCTACGCGATTCCGACTATGCGTTTCATGCGTTGTTCGTGGGTGGCGGTAACGCACGCGAAACGCTGGGCGAACTTGTTGACCAGTTTGAGCTGAATGGGCATGTGACCTTTACTGGTCTGGTTTCGGACGAAGATTTGCTGGAACTGCACCGCGTGGGTGATATTTTTGCCGTGCCGTCGCCGACCGAGTTACAGTGCCTGTCGATGCTCGAAGCGATGGCCAGCCGCAAACCGGTCGTGGCTGTTGATGCCGGTGCGCTGCGCGAACTGTGTATTACCGACAAGACCGGCTACTTGTTACCGGTCGATGACCCGGCCGCTATGGCTGTCGCCTTGGCGAAATTGCTTGACCATCCGAAACGTCGCAAAGAATTCGGCCAAAACAGCGAAGCGCTGGCCAAAACGCACGATGTCAAAGTCGTCATGCCAAAATTCGTGAAATTATACAAGCAAGTTATTGCCGAGCATCACGCAGAAAAGTCGTAATCGCATCGGCCACCTGCTGCGGTGTTTCGTAGTGCGATAAGTGCCCTGTATCGGGTATAACTGCAAGTTTTGCGCCGGTCGCATGGGCGACTTTTTTTTGCATGGGCAGCGGCGTGACGTTGTCGCGGTTGCCGTTGACGATCAAGACGTCGAACGGTCGCAACACGGCTTTATAGCGGCTCATGCCGGTATGGTTGATTTCTTTGTGTAGGCGCCGGTTCCAGCCAAAATCGCTGATGTAGTCGAGGTTTTTATAGTGGTGGCCGTGAATGGTTTGCTGCAGCTGCTTGTCTTTGGTGGTCATGATAGCGCTCGTGCCTAGCCAGCTGATCTTGCGGCTCGTGGCAATGCGGTGGCCGCCAGGCAAACGGTGCCCGAGCAGGTAGTAGAGTCGTGTAAACAGTACGCCCACGCGCCGTGTTTCGGCCAGGCCGACCGGCATGGGCACGGGACTGGCCAAAATAATCTTGTGTGCGAAAAGCGACGGGTGTTGGCGGAGCATTTCGGCCACGACCAGCGAGCCCATGGAGTGGCCCAAGAGGTGTGGCGTTTCCGGTAGATGAAGCGCTTGGATGAGATCGATCATGAGGCTACCGAGTTCGCGGAGCGTCAGTTTGCTATGCGGCAGCGGGCTCTGGCCGAAACCGGGTAGGTCCGGGATGATCAGGTGAAAATCCGTGAGGAGCGGCGCCACGTACTGAAAGCCTTCGTGCGAGCCGGTAAAGCCGTGAATCATGACGAGCGTCGGTTTCTTGCTGTCGTGGTAGGTCCAGTAAGCGATTTGCTGGCCGTTTGCCAGCGTGAGCGTGTGTTTTGTCATCGCTCCCATTATACCCGAAATGAAAAGCGCCCCGCCCTCCGCTGCAGTGCAGTGGTGGGCGGGGCGTGGTGGCTATTCAGCCTTCGGATTGTTCCAAAGGCTGAAACTCGTTGGCCGGGCCATCCAGAATTTCGACGAGCGGGACATACCCGCTATCGTCTGATGCCAGATTGTTGGGCTGCCGGCGCGCGGAGCGACGATTGGCGATTGTTCCTCCTACGACGAGAAGTACCAGTGCGACAGTGCAGACGAATACCGTGCGCACCAAGAAGTCCCAATTCATTGCTATCCTTTGGTCGAATTGTTAAGCCAAAAACATTATAGCATAAAAGTTATTTTTTGTCTATACCTAAGGACGCAATAATTGACCAAAATGTATATATGTAGTATAATAATACCTGTATGACCTGTCATTCATAGCGGTCATCGATCTTCTCTCTCCTACTTCCGGAAGGAATTTTCATGCTCCATGTCCATCAGGCAAACGGTAGCTCTCGGCGACGCAGGCTTGCGTTTGGCATGCTCCTGGCTGCCGGTGCAGTTTTGCTGTTACTGGTCTCGTATTGCCGGGCGACCGATGCCAACGAAAAATTCGCGGCTGGCATAGACTGGTCGACATCGGTCAACGACACCGGCACGTTGCCGGGTGCGAAGCCGACCGATATCGCTGACCTGCATCAGCGAGTACGCACGCAGCTCGACAACGCGAGCCAGCTGGCGGATGCGAGGGTGCAGGCACCGCAACGTGTCCACGTGCTCGCACGCATCAATCCCAAAGATGCCAGCCAGCCTGTCGTTGCAGACGCGGCCGGTGGCTTTTATCAGCAGTGTCGAATCGCCGTCGGCGGTACCGTCACGCTGCTGAGCGAAGACAGGCTGACCTATCTGGTGACCTACATGCCACCACGAGATGCGCAGCTGACCGCGGACGACTGTCAGGGTCACGAAGTGTTCTTCTTGGCGAAAATATCTGGGAGTGAGGGCTGAAGATCAGTCATGCGGAGCGGTATAAAACCCGCTCCGCACTCTCACCTTTTCTACGATGCTTCGCAGGAAAAGTCAGAGTCGTATTGAATATATAAGGAAAGTATTTAATACTATGGTCTATTGCGACCCCAGCGTTGGGGCTGCACGCAAATTCCCACGATACTCCCAAGGAGGAGCCATGAAAGACAAGACGGGCGGGAGCCTTTCTGGTGCCGAAAAGCTGGTACTTAGAGAGGTAGAAAAGATACTGACAGGAGCAGCGACGGACGTGATACAAGCGCAGTTTCGGGCACTCGACCGCAAAGTGCGCTACGAACGTCTGAAGTCACTACTGAAATGCCATTGGAAAGCCTGGGTGGCGATGACGATGCTCATAGCTGCGGTCGCGCTTGTCGCGGTGGTTGTTTTGAGCAATGTTGGGCGTCAGAACACTGTCGCTGCAAAGTCCGCTTCGCGCGAGCCGGTATCACCAAGTTTTCCGGTTTCGTGGAATGACCAGCAGGCTGTTCCGCAAGCGCGCCTGGGCAAGAGCGGCAAGGAAGCTGGCGCTGACACTGTTACCGCGTTCAATGACACGTACGTGTCGAACCCGATCAACCTGGTCGTTGGGCCGTCGGTGACGGTTCCGAGGAACCAGCAGGTCGTGGTGGTCGCGCGGCAGAACGGTCAGCCTGGCGCTACTAGTCCGGCTACGAACGCTCAGGGACAACTCACCGAAACATGTCTATTGCAAACTGGCGGAGCAGTGAAGCAGATCGGTGTCGAGAATCACGCTCGCGAGCTTGTGTCATATACGCCGCCAGTGGCTCATGCGGCCGTCGGTAGCCAATGGTGCACGAGTGACGATTTGTTCTATGAGCGCATGCAGTAACCTATCGAAAGGAGTACGTGGGATTATGTCGAAGACTGGATTTATCTGGTCTTCGACACTCTCACTTTTTCTACGAAATTCGCAGGCAAAGTGAGCGTAATAAAATAACGCCCAGGTCGGGCGTTATTTTCGTGGTTGGTGGCTTACGCCGCTGCTGGGTTAAGATTGTGCGCTTTGATAGCGTCGAGCAGTTTTGGCCGGTCGAAACCAAGGATCATGTCGCCCGCGACATCGGTGACAGGCACGCCGCTGTAGCCGCCCTGGCTTTTGCTCATCAGCTCTTCGTAGGCTTCTTTGTCTTCTTCGATGTCTTTTTTGACATACGGAATACCGAGGTGGTCGAGCCACTGGGCTTCGGTTTTGCAAAACGCGCACCAGCTGGTGCTATAGATAGTGATTTGTGGAGTTGTACTGTCGCTCATACGGTTACCCTTCTTTTACTATACTTAGTATACTAAACTGCTCTTCCCTATGCAAGTCTTGTTGATGGGTATTATAGCACGACGAAATGAGCAAAGCGTTGCGCTTGCTCAAGCTTTGTACGAGATGATGCCGACCGCGCTATTGGCTGGCTTGTCCTCAATGAGAGCGGTCGCGTCATCGATATAATCAAGCAACAGACGGTCTCGGTCCTGTTTTGTCGCGGCTTCGTAAGCGTCCGAAATGTCAAAGAGCAGTGCTTGCGAGCCGACTGCCCGCACCAATCGTTGCTCGAGTTCGCGTCGTAAACGCAGACCTTCGTTGGTTGACCATGGTGTCATATAGGCATGAGCCAAAAGGTCGGCAGGGATGCCTTCTTCGAGCTGCTCTGCAAGCGTTGCGAAAAAGAGCGATTCCATGGGGTACGGGTGGAAACTGCGGTCTTGGCGGACAAATGGATTGTATACGTGAGGCAGTGCTTGGTCGTGGTTGGGCCCTGCGCTCTTTGAACTGACGGCGGTCAAGTGTGCGACCGTATGTTCTTCGAGCCAGCGCATGACTATCGGATGTGTCCAGGCGCCGTACATGAAACCCTGGCCTTCGTTAAAGCCGACGCCGTGGGTATATTCGTGAAACACCACTTCGTTCAAATAGGTATCAGGTTGGTCGCCGCTATAGATGTTTGGAATCGCGATATGGGTGTCGGTCGTATAGCCATCGACATTTTTGGCACCCGCCTCAAACGTATCGATCGCTTTGAAAAAGCCGTAATGACGAAACGTGTCGTCGTATTGTTTGCACGCCGATCGCGGCAAGATACTGCTGTCGACAAGGTCTTCGACGCGCTGCGCGGTACTGGCCTGCAGTTGCGGCTGGTCTTTGTTGAGCTGCTGCTGGAGATTGTCGAGATGTCTTTTGTGCCAGAGGCTAAACTGCGCGATTTCGGTATACGACGCATCGGCGAGCCATTGGATAATATTGAAATTTTCGTCGACAGAAATAGGATGACGAGGCGTTTCAAGAGAGGCGACGGCCAGCAGCGCATCCCGTGCAAGAAAGCGCCGTGCGATGTTGGTGACGGCCGACTTGTCTTCTGGGTGCTGTGACTCTAGCAAATGAGACACGTTGCTTTTGAGCCGGTAAGCCGACGCATGCGTTTCGAACGACATTTCTTGGCGTGCATGGCGAAGATCATCGTCTGCATAGCGGGCCACGTGGGCACCAAAAGCATAATGGGTAGATTCCTGGTCGGCAGCAATAAGGCGTTCGCTCACGGCGTTCATAGTTTTATTATAGCATATTTTGTAATAATATACAACTATTGAGAGGTGTTACTGGTCAGATACCAGCCGCCGTCGAGCGCTTGGTAGGCGGTCAGTTCGAGTCCGGGGTTTTGTAGCATGCGCAGTTCGGCAGCCTTCTCGGCGGCCTGTTTGGACGGGTAGCGTGTTTTGCCCCCTTCGTTTCGGGGGAAAACGTATGGCGTGTGTTTGGCGGGGGTATGACGTCTGGGCATATTGGCAACTTCTCTTTTCTCTGTTACAGTATATACGTAATGAGCGCTGCCGCTGACAAAAGCGACAAAACGCCACCGCCGGAAAAATCGACGGTCGTTTTGTTGTTTAACATCGTTGCCGATACGACTTGGCGCATGTTCGTGCCGACATTCGGTGGTACGGCACTCGGTCTGTGGGCAGAGGCGGCGTGGCATATAAAGCCCTGGGGAGGGATTGTCGGACTCGGTATCGGCATCATTATTACCGCCTTTTTGGTGCGACAATTATATAAGAAAGCATACAAATGATACTGACTAATTTTGCAGCGACGAATATCGAAATCAGCGTGGGGGCACAGCCACTGTTTCATATTGGCGGTTTTGCTTTTACGAACTCGATGCTCACTGGACTAGTAAGCTTGGTCGTGTTGCTCGCGCTTTTTGGCTACGTGGTCTACAAGGTCAAGCGTGGTCAGTACAATCGTTTCATCGGCTTGGTGCAATGGGCGTTCGAAGGTATGCTCGGCCAAGTTTACGACATTATCCCCGACCGCAAAGTCGCGCGTCAGATCGCGCCGTTGGCACTGACGATTTTCTTCTACATGATGGTGTCGTACTGGATGTCGATTCTACCGGGGCTTGATTCGGTCAAGTACAACGGCGCGCCGATACTTCGTTCGATCGCGGCTGATCTCAACTTTACGTTCGCGGTAGCAATTATCGTCGTAATCGTGGTGCAGTATCAGGCACTGAAGGCTCACGGTCCGATTGGCAATGCCAAACGCTATCTGCGTAATCCGTTCAAGGATCCGATCGGTTCGTTCGAGGGCGCGCTGGAGTTCATCGGTGAGTTCAGCCGCTATGCTGCTCTGTCCGTCCGAATGTTCGGCAACTGTTTCGCCGGCGAGATCTTGCTGACGATCCTGGGTGTGCTGACCGGCTGGTTCGCGATTGCCGCGCTGCCGTTTTTCATGATTTTCGAGCTGTTTATCGGCTTTATCCAGGCCTACGTGTTTTTCGTCTTGACGGTCATCTTTACCTCTTTGGCGATCGAGAGCCACGGCGACGCCCATGACCATGTGGAACAACTGACTGATCATTCACCTGCTGCTAGCCCGAAACACAAGGCGCCACAGACAGAATGATGGTAAAATATAGGTAATACTTAAGGAGAAAAATAATGGATCAATTAGCTTTCGTGCTCGCATATGCCCTACCAGCGCTTGGTGCCGCAGTCGGTATCGGTGTTATCGGTGGTGGTGCCCTGGGCGCTTTCGGTCGTAACCCAGAACAACTTGGTCAAATCCGTACGCTGATGATTACCGCGATCGTCTTCGCTGACTCGCTGGCCATCATCGGTATCGTCGTCGCGTTTATCGCCCGCTCGGTTGCCGGCTAATAATTTTAAAGGAGATACATGAGCAATAATCTCGAACAATTTGCAGCCTCGGGTAACGTGTTTAACGCGCTCGGTATTGATTGGCAAATGCTGCTTGTGCAGGGTCTCGCCTTTTTGATACTCGTGTATGTGCTGGCCAAATGGGTCTTTCCTGTCCTGATGAAAACGGTTGATGCTCGTCAAGAAGCGATCGAGGCTGGCCAAAAAGCCGCTGAAGAGGCCGAAAAGAAAGCTGAAGAAGCGCAGGAAGAGGTGCAAAAGGCACTCAAAGAAGCCCGCAGCGAAGCTCGCGACATCGTGGCTACCGCCAAAGATGAGGCGACCGCGATGATTGCCGACTCCGAGGGTAAAGCCAAGACTCGTGCCGAGAAAATCGTCAAAGACGCGCATGACCAACTGGAAAAAGACGTGATTGCCGCCCGCAAAGCGCTGCATAACGACACGATCGAGCTGGTGACATTGGCGACCGAAAAGGTCGTGGGCAAAACCGTGAGCAAAGACGTCGACAAAAAGATTATCGCCAGCGCCGTCAAGGAAGAGGCCTAAATCATGGCAGACGCCAAGCTTTCCCGTCGCAAAATCGCCGCATACTTCGCCGATGAAGCGATTGCTGGCCGTGACGTGATAAAGCCGCTGGCGGCGTACCTGGTGGAATCGGGCCGCACCCGCGAAGCAACATTGGTCGCTCGCGAAATCGAATCGGCCCTGGCCGACCGAGGCCTGGTGGTGGCGGATGTGCAGAGCAGCCATGCGCTGAGTGAAGAATCAAAAAAAGAAATCTCGTCGTATCTGCTCAAAAGCATCAAAAGTGCTGAGCGAGTCGTACTGCGCGAAGGGGTCGACGAAGACCTGCTTGGCGGCGTACGTATCGCAGCGGCCGGCTACGAACTGGATGCGACGCTCAAAACCCGACTGAACCAATTGAAAGCAAGCAAGATATAAGGAGCAATATGGCAGGACTATCAGTGACAGAACTTAGTAAGGAACTCCGCGACGCAATCGCTGCGTTTGAGGTTTCGGGTGACCTCGAAAGCGTCGGTATCGTGACGCGCGTCGGTGACGGTGTGGCATGGGTATACGGCTTGCGCGGTGCAGGTTACAGCGAAGTGCTAAATATCGAAACCGAAGACGGCATCGTCGAAGCGTTTGCTTTGAATTTGAACGAAGACGAAATCGGTGCGGTACTACTGGGCAGCGACGAGTCAGTGGTTGCCGGTGCCAAGGTAACGCTCAAAGGGACGGTGCTTGACGTGCCTGTCGGTCCGGAACTGCTGGGCCGCGTGGTCGATCCGCTTGGTCGCCCGCTCGACGGCGGTCCTGCGATCAAGACAAAGCAGCGCGGCTTGGTCGAACGCGAAGCGATCGGTGTGCTCGGTCGTAAGCACGTCCACGAACCAATGATGACCGGTATTATGGCAATCGATGCCATGTTCCCTGTCGGCCGTGGCCAGCGCGAACTGATTATTGGTGATCGCCAGACCGGTAAAACGGCTGTGGCAATCGATACTATGATCAACCAAGGCCGCCAAAAGACCGGCGTGGTGAACATTTACGTGGCTGTCGGACAGAAACTTTCCAAGATTGCTCGCCTGGTTGAGCGCCTGAAAGAAGAAGACGTCATGGATAACACGATTATCGTGGCGACTGGCCCGTCTGACCCAGCTTCCCTGCTGTACCTAGCGCCATACGCTGGGACGGCTATGGGCGAATATTTCCGCGACAACAAAGAACACGCATTGATCATCTACGACGATTTGACCAAGCATGCTGTCGCCTATCGCCAGATGTCACTGCTACTTCGTCGCCCACCAGGACGCGAAGCTTTCCCTGGTGATGTCTTTTACCTACACTCTCGCCTACTCGAGCGATCAGCAAAACTATCCGACAAGCTCGGTGCTGGCTCGTTGACTGCCCTACCAATCATCGAAACACAGGCTGGCGACATTTCTGCCTATATCCCAACCAACGTTATTTCGATTACCGACGGTCAGATTTTCATGGAAACGGACCTATTTAACCAAGGTATCCGCCCGGCTATCTCGGCTGGTCTCTCCGTCTCACGTGTTGGTGGTGACGCGCAGACCAAGGCAGTCAAATCTGTCGGTTCACACCTCAAGCTCGGTCTATCGCAGTTCCGTGAACTTGCCTCATTTGCCCAGTTTGGTAGCGACCTTGACGAAGCAACCAAGTCGCAGATTGAACGCGGTCAACGCCTGACTGAACTATTGAAGCAGCACCAGTACACGCCAATGGGCGTCTGGGAGCAAGTTGCGGCTATTTACGCCGTCAACAGTGGTAGCTTCGACAAGGTTTCTGTCGCGAAAATTGGTGATGCCAAAACTGCACTGCTGACCCGCCTCTGGACTGATCACAAAAAGGACATGCAGGAGCTGAACAAGGGTGACATCAAGATTAGCGATGACGAACCTGTCGCAAAACTGATCAAGAAAACCGCCGACTCTGTCGCGAAGGGATTTGAGGAGTAATAGATGTCCGAAGGACTCTCTAAGAACGATAGGGATTGGCTCAAGAGACAGCCTGCTATTGATGATAGCTATGAAGAGGAAGCCCCATTCTACCATGCTACTGACGAGCCTATGAATAACGGTCCTACTGAGAGCTATGCGCTTGAAGAGCCAATACGCCGTAAGCCTAGTGAAGAAAAAGGGTCACTTGGTATATCCGAAGCCGATTTACGGCGATCATTGCTTTCCGATGAATTGTTCTGGAAAGAGATTGGACCAAAGCTTTCAGAGAGTGATCTTGATGAGATTATGGATTTAGTCGAATCGAAGCTAGACAGAAACGAGGAAAAGAATGCCTAGTACTCGCGCGCTCAAAACCCGTATTCGCTCGGTTAAATCGACCAAGCAGATTACTAAGGCAATGCAACTCGTTGCGGCCAGCAAAATGCGCCATGCGCAAGAGGTTGAAAAGGCTTCGGCGCCGTATACCAAGCTCGCCAGCGAAATTCTGACCTACCTTGCCGGCCAGGGCGAAACTGATCGCCACCCACTTTTTATGGTGCGCGAAAAGGTTAAATCGCGCCTGCTAATCGTCATCGCGACTGACAAAGGTTTGGCTGGCGCCTACGACGCGAACGTTCTCAAGCTCTACGCGGGCCAACTGCTTGCCGACGACAAAGCCGGCCTGAAAAGCCAGACGATTACTGTCGGCCGCCGTGCTAACCGCTTTGCGTCGCGCGTCAAAGACATCAAAGTTATCGGTGCCTACCAGGACCTACCCGACGACCCAACCGGCGCGCAGTTGCACGCCATTACCGATGCGGCTATTGAGGCTTTCAAGTCCGGTGATGTTGATGCCGTCGACATCATCTATACGGAATTCATCAGCAGCGTGCAGCAGCAAGCCACGATGCAACGGATTTTGCCTGCTGGCTACGAAAAGACTGAAGTTAGCCAGAATGTGCGGACAGCTGAATTCGAGCCGAGTTCCGAAGAGGTTTTGGACGCAGTCACCTACCGTTTGGTCGAGGCGCAGATTTACCATGCACTGCTGACCGCGCGCGCCAGCGAATACATCATGCGTATGCTCGCTATGAAAAACGCCACCGACAATGCCAATGACCTGATCGATGACCTGACGCTAGCCATGAACAAGGCCCGTCAGGGTGCAATTACCCAGGAGCTCGCTGAAATTAGCGGCGGTGTGGAGGCGATGAAATGATAGGCAGAAATAGTGAACCAGCAGCGCCGTTCACACTGGCTGGGCAGCCGATGGATGAGTGGGACAGGATGCAGTTTGTCGGAAGCTTAGATAGAAAACGTAGAGAAAGATTGCGCGAAGCGGCCGCTGAAACAGCAATCATAACAGCAGGGATCATGGAACACAGCGAATCGGACGAAACACTACACGCAGAAGGAGAACAATAATGGCAAAGACAGCAGAGAAAAACTTAAAAGACGGCAAGATCATTGCGATCGTCGGCGTGGTCGTGGACGTCGAGTTCGCGGGTGGCGGCAAGCTACCTGCAATCTATGACGCGCTACATGTAGCGTATGACGGTAGGACTATTACATTAGAGGTTGCGCAGCACCTGGACGAGCACACGGTTCGTACGATTGCCCTATCAAGTACCGATGGTCTGACGCGCGGTCAAGACGTTGTCAGCACCGGTGCACCAATCAGTGTCCCAGTTGGTAAAGAAACTCTGGGCCGTATGTTTAACGTCGTCGGCGAGCCGATTGACGAAATGCCTGCACCAAAGGCAAAGACGGCGCCGATTCATGCAGCGCCACCTGCCCTGACCGAGCAGTCAAACAAGGCCGAAATCCTGGAGACAGGTATCAAGGTTCTGGACCTTATTGCACCACTGACAAAAGGTGGCAAGGCTGGTCTGTTCGCCGGTGCTGGTGTTGGTAAAACCGTCTTGATCCAAGAGTTGATCTTTAATATCGCCAAATTCCACGAAGGCAACTCTGTCTTTGCTGGTGTCGGCGAGCGTACTCGTGAAGGTAAAGACCTCTACGAGGAAATGGAAGACGCGGGCGTCTTGCCGCGTACTGCGCTTGTCTTTGGCCAAATGAACGAGCCACCTGGAGCCCGTCTGCGCGTTGCTCTGTCTGGTCTTGCCATGGCCGAAGCGTTTCGTGATGAAGGCCAGGACGTGCTGATGTTCATCGACAATATCTTCCGCTACACCCAGGCTGGCGCCGAAGTATCGGCGCTGCTCGGTCGCCTGCCATCTGCCGTTGGCTACCAGCCAAACTTGCAGCAGGAAATGGGTCTATTGCAAGAGCGTATTACGTCAACGAAGAAAGGTTCGATCACCTCTGTCCAAGCTGTCTACGTGCCTGCCGATGACTTTACCGACCCAGCGCCGGCAACAACCTTCGCTCACCTTGATGCGACGATTGTGATGAACCGTGCGTTGACCGAAATCGGTATCTACCCTGCCGTCGACGTGCTCGATAGCACCAGCAACTCGCTCGACCCAGAAGTTGTGGGTGAAGAACATTACCGCGTGGCGCGTGAAGTCCAGCGCACCATGCAGGAATACAAAGACCTGCAGGACATCATCGCTATCCTTGGTATGGAAGAGTTGTCCGACGAGCAAAAGCAGACGGTCAACCGCGCTCGCCGCTTGCAGCGTTTCTTTGCACAGCCATTCCACGTTGCCGAACAGTTTACCGGCAACAAGGGTGTCTACGCCAAACTGGAAGACACGATTAAGGATGCAGCTGACATTTTGGCCGGTAAGTACGACGACAAGCCAGAGAGCTGGTTCTACATGGCGCCAGGCCCACTGTCTGAGAAGAAAGACTAGTAAAGTATAAAAAGCCCGAAAGGGCTTTTTTGTTTGTTACTAAGGCAGAGTTATCTTAAAATGTGGGCTGATTCTCGATAGATATAGGTATTTTACAGGCTGGCCACGGTCCAGTGAGCTGATCATTATTTTTCTTGACGAGGGATTCCACAGTGGCCTTTTCGGATAGCGGGAGACCCGCCCATGGAAGATCTGGTCCATGCGTATTACCGCTTTGTTGGCGAGTTTTAACTGCTATATAGGTATTCTTCTCCTCGAGTGGTCCCGCAGGTGCGAATCGTGAATACATAATTCCCGCAACTTCGCAGTTGTTCATGAGCATCGTGAATTGATCAATTGTACCCATTTTTATCTTCTCTATCTGATAGGCAGTCGGCCCGCCATTGGCCGTGTATTCCTGCTGGCGCTGCAAAGCATATTGTTTTAGCGCTTTTTGGTTGTCGCTAATTGTTTTGTTTTCCGTAAACACAATGAATCCGACAGACACAAGCAATACGATGAATAGCAAAAGTGCCGCTATGGAATCTCTGCGCCTGACATAGCGATGGCGCAGGCGCCGTATAAAGACGATCCCCGCATACAGGATAGACAGTGCGAACAGCGCAAAAATAGCTGGCAGGACAAAAAAGAATACGAAATCACCTGCTCCGGACTCTGTGCTGGTGAAGGCCCATAGCGACACCAACGCGCACCATCCAATACCAAGGATAATCATCCAAAATAATACGCTGAGGCCTTTGTTGGTGCGTTGTGGTTTTGGCGGCATAGTATCTGTAGTTTACCATAACGGTAATCATTGTTTTTGCTTAGCGTGGAAACAGAATAGCTTGTGGGACGGTATAGCCTTGCTTGGCGCGAAGCAGATGGAATGCGTACATGCCGAACTTTGACTGGCAGGCGTCGCAGGCCTCGGATGTTCTGTCGGTCATGTTTTGCTGCATCAAACAATCTGGCGTATCGCAGTGGCTACTACCGCTGACAAGATGGTGTAATTCATGTCGTGCTATTGTTGCGAGCCGACCATTCTCTTTGTGCGCGCTGACGACAGCAATGCGACTGCCGAGCCGCGAGCGGTCAGTAGCCGTACGGGCCTGCCCAAGGACACGGGGGCTGGTAAATGGCCGTTCGGTAACGACGATATTGAGATCCGCGGGTAGCGACGGCCATGCACGGACGTTTTCTAGCGCGTAGGTCGGGCTTTCTGTGGCAGCGATACGCAATTTGCGACGGCTATTTTCCACGCGGATTGTGTCCGTGACGGTTTTGAGGCCATGAATGCTTGCAACCACAGGATCAATAGCCACGTGTGGCGTGTCAACGTCCCTGAACACCTCCACGGAAAGCGTCTCCCTATTCATGACTCTATTATGACATAAAAAAGTATGTTGGTCGCATGTCAGCGGTTAATTTTTCAGAGGATATCTGCTATACTAACAGTAATGAATTTCCAGCTTGTTACCCTACTTGGCACGAAGGTTGATAAAGATGTTTACGAGGTCGTACTACCAACGGCTGCCGGCGAGATCGGTGTGTTTCCTGGCCATGAGCCGCTGATTAGCGTGGCCGTGCCTGGCGCGATTGCCGTGCGCCATGCCAAAGGTGACAGCGACGACAAACTAGAATATTTTGCGATTAGTGGCGGCGTGATCGAAGTGTCGCCCGAAGGCTTGAAAGTGTTGGTCGACGAAGCCGAAAGCGGCGAAGATATCGTGGAGGCCGAAAGCAAAGCAGCGCTCGAGCGTGCGCTCAAGATGCGTGACAGTGCCAAAAACCAAGTCGAGTTGGAAAAAGCCTCGCAGCTGGTTGACCGCCACGCGGTTCGCTTGAAAGTTGCTGATCTGCACCGGCGACATCGTCGCTAAGACGGTTCGACGGATGTATGATCCGCATCCGTGTAGGCTGTCAACGATAGATCTGCCTCGAGTGCGGCCGATTCTTTATGCATGTCTTGCAGGATGAAAAGAATGATAGCTGCGTCGAAGAAACCCGCTTTGTAGTCGGCACTGAACTCGCCTTCTCTGCGCCTTTTTTCGGCTAATGCGGCCAGTGCTAGGAGAGGCTTTCCTTCGTGTTGCTTGAGCTCATCGTAATACCTGTCAAGGTCGTAGTTACTATGCGTGAACGCAGTAAGGAGATCCGGTGAGACGTGGGGTTCGTTGCCGGAATCGGGTACCGAAGAATGTGCTTCGTTACTCGTCATGGTACCTCTATTGTAACAGGTTGCATCGAGAAAAAATAGGAGTACAATAAATCGTGGTTTTTATAAAATACGAAAAGAGAGTTACGCGAATGGAACCGCATATGATGGATACAGCTTTTGAAAACGAACGCCAGGTCACCTTTGTCGAATTGGGTGAGCTTGCCCAAGGCACGATTGAAGCTGGGCCCGAGCAACAGGAGCGTCTCGAGGAGTTCACGAACCGTGTTGGTGGTGGTGAATTCCATCGTTCGACCGTCGGTACGATTCCTTGTCTTTGTATTGATGGCCGGAGCTGTAACAACCAAGGTGAACTGTTGCCAAACAGCGCTGGCGGCAGCGAAAGTTTGATGGTCGCGGATGACCTGACGACGAAAGCGTTCGCCGTGAATGGTGACACGACAACAAGTGGCCAGTACAGGAATACGCTTGATTATCTTAAAAATGCCGGCTACCGAATAGGTGGTCATACATCCGCCGAACTGAACAAAGCACGCGAGGAAGCAGCGGCTCGAGGCGAAACGGTCGAAGGAAGTGCTTGCGGTGCAAACGACAAACTGCCCGCTATTTATGCGTACATCGCGCAAAATCCTGATGCGCTACGCAGCCTTGCGCAAGATTTGCTTGGTTATGAAATTAGTGATGCCGATCATGAACTTATTATCCGCAACGCTGCGTCTCGTTCAGAATTTTCTGGTGGTGGTGAGTTACTTGCTGCTCTGCGTGCTGAAGGCGGTCGGGATGATGCGCTTGAAGGCAGCCATAACGAAGTTATCGCTGTTATCAACCGTCGCAAAGGCACAACGCTCGATCGTGCGGCTGTCGCGACGGAATTCGGTGATGCGTACCAGGCTTTTGAGGTTGATGAATGGTCTTTCGAAGAAGGCGCACGCGTCATCTCTCATATGGGTGGTGAAGACGAAGTTCGCCAAAAGCGCACGGCAATGCTCTATTACAACCTCGCGACGGCTGGCGTTTTGTGCGGTCCGAAGATGCGCGTCACGATTTTTGACTAGCTTGCGTACCTATACTGCTCGTGGTAAAATTACCGCGTACTTAGTATATTAAACAAAAATATAGGAATCTTATGGATCAGATGCAGAAAAAATCCTACAAAATGCGCTGGATAGCCGGCGTGTCGGTTGTCGTACTGCTGGCGATTATCGGCGGCACGTTTTTGCTGGTATCGCAATCGTCCAAAAACGACAAACAGGCTTCGACGTCGCCTTCGCCGAAAGCCAGTACGAAAGTCGCGACCAAAGAGGATTACGATAACGACCTGAGCAAATTGGCGAGCAATATCAAACAGGCAACAGCCGCACAAGACGCGTTAAAAGCGGCGCTTGCCGAAACACCAAAGAAAATCGATACGGGCAACTAATATGTACTTACAAACATTCACGTTTACGAAAAAACATATCACTGTGGTGGGATTGAGTCTGCTGAGCTTGCTGCTTGCCGCATACGGGCCTATGGCGAGTGTCAGCCTTGCGCAATCGGCATCGGACACGGCCGCGTTCAAGGCGATGCAGACAGATGTCATCAATAGCTTGAATAGCCAAATAGCCTCGGCGCAAAAGACGCTTGATAGCATGACGGACATTGGCAAAACGGACAGCGGTATCGTTCAGCAGATCAACACGGCATTGTCTAATACGAAAATTATTATGTCGCAGGTTATCAACGGACTCTCTAGCCTAAATCAGTCTGCAGCGGTGACGCAGCTTAAGGCTATTCAGACTCAGATCAATACGCAGGCATATGGCAAGAATTCGCAGACAGTCGATGATATTTCAACGGTTTTGACAAACATGAAAACGCGGCTGACGAATGCGAAAAATATCGTCAAGGGGCTAAGTGGTAGCGGGGGTCAGCTGGGAGCCTATAAGCTGCAGCAGAGTACGGCGCTGAGCAACCTCATTGACCGGTTTTCGTCAATGCAAAAAGAAGTTGCGAATCTCGATGGTATCGGCCTTTGGGATAGCGGTATCAAAGGTAAGGTTTTGACGGTCAGCGTTGCGTCGCAAAGTTCGTTGCAGTCAATGATTTTAGCGCTCAATGTCTTGAAAAACTCGGCATCCGGTCTGAGCGATTCGTCGGCAAGTGCTTTGACACAGCTTCAGTCACTTGCGAAAACGGCGAATGCCGATGCGGATGTGGGTAAAATCATGAACATCCAGGCATCGTCATCGCAAGCGATCAGCACGATGTCGAACGTACTCTCGAGTCTCCAGTCATCGCTGAGCGATGCGCAAAGTTTGGTCAATAGCGTGACTGCCGGCAGCTCATCGAGCTCAACAAGTTCTTCGAGCTCGAGCTCAACATCTTCTTCATCCAGTAGTGCGGCTAGCAGCGCAGCTAGCAGTGCTCAGTCGATCATGAGCACGATTTCTACGGTGATCTCGACAATCAGTTCAGTGCTTATGTCGGCTATGACGTTGCTGATTTCGATGTTGCCGCAAATCATTAGTGTGGTGAGCAGCCTGAGTGGCGTAAGCGGTATTACGAGCGGTAATACGGACAGTCTTTCGAGCCTGACGAATATTGTGAGCGGTCTCGGTAGTAGCGGCGGGTCTTCCCTAGGTGGTCTTGGTGATATATCGAGCCTAGTGACTGCATTGTCGTCTATCTTGTCGGAGACTTCGACGGCCAGTAGTTCGGCAGGTAATGCGCAAGGTATGCTTGGCCAGGTATCGAGTCTCTTTACCTCGCTTTCGTCAGCGCTATAGCGAGCGAGAATGATCTGCCAACAAACCACGGACTTCGTCCGTGGTTTTGGCATGCATGAGCCGGTCGCGTAGTTCGCTGGCGCCGGCAAAATCGCGGATGTAGATTTTGAAAAACCGTTTGAGCGTTTCGAACGGCCGACCAGTTTGTGTGTGGTACTGGTCGTAGAGGTCAAGCTGCAAGCGCAGCAGGTTGAGCCGCTTTTGGGGGTTGCTGTTTCCCACGCCGCTATAAAGGTCGATAACGTTTTGGATAGCGTTCGCCTCTTCGCCACCGAAATCCCCCGAAACGGCTTCGCGCCGGGTTCCTGTTGCGTACGCAGCAGCAGGAACTCGGGCTGCAGATGTTTCTGAAGATTTGGTGGCGAGCGGCTCTCCCGCTGTCTCGCCAGCACGGGTGGCGGCGAGCGGGGCAGCACCCAAAACCTTTTCAGTGGTCTGAAAAGTTTTAGGGGCGGACTCGCCGACAGGACCCGTGGCCAGCGACCTACGTGCGGATTTTGCTTCGGCAAAATCAAACGACGGGAGCGGTTCTGACAGAAGAGGCGCAAACGCGAACGGATTTGCGAAAATCCCCCGTCCGATCATGATGCCGTCCACGCCGTATTGTTCGACAAGTTCTAAGCCATGTGCGCGGTCGCGGATGTCACCGTTGATGGTTAGTAGCGTTTGTGGTGCGATATCATCGCGTAGTTTTTTAATGTCGGCAATCAGCTCGTAGTGGGCCGGGACTTTGCTCATTTCTTTTTTAGTGCGCAAGTGAATTGTAAAGTTGACGATGTCTTGCTGGAGGATGTGCGTGATCCAGTCGTGCCACTCGTCGATATGGCTATAGCCGAGGCGAGTTTTGACACTGACGGGCAGACCGCTGGTTTTGGCAGCCGCAACGATAGCCGCGGCGTTTTCGGGGTTTAAAATCATGCCGGATCCCCCACCGCTTTTGACCGCCGAGCTGTCTGGGCAGCCCATGTTGATGTCAATGCCGTCGTAGCCGAGTTCGGCGCAGTGAGCAGCAAGTTTTTCCATGCTGGCTGGATCGCTGCCCCAAAGTTGGGCGACAATCGGGTGCTCGTCGTCGGTTTTGATCAGTCGCCCACCGATTGCACGGTCGCCAGCGTGTGCCCAGCCGGTGGCATTGGTAAATTCGGTAAACCACACGTCCGGCGCGCCAGCCTGGGCGACGACATGGCGAAAGACCACGTCTGTTACTGCCTCCATGGGAGCCAGTACAAAAAACGGTCGTGGGAGATCCTGCCAAAAATTATTCATAGGTATATTCATTATATCAATCTGATACAACAGAGCACATTCTCGGAATAGCGCGAGCAGGCTCGGCTCTTCGCTCGAATGCTACTGTTGTAGCGAAAAAATAAATTGCCCGACCCTGGAGAGGATCGGGCGGGGTTGCAGTTGATTCCGGACAGGCGGAGGCATGCGAGGGGCTGCATGCCTCCGCCGCCGGAACAGCGACTGGCAGTCTCGAGCTGCAACTCGAGTCACTTGCTGTGTGTTTGTCCATGCACACAGATATCCATCGCTGTTCTATCTGGCTTTGAAGACGGAGACACGCGGTGTACTGTGACGGCACCATTCCAGGTAAGGAACCCGCGTGCCTCCGCCCTGTGGAGGGGAACGCACGAACTCCAAGGGAGCCGTCTCCACTGACCATGGTTATTGCGGCACAGGCTTCGGAGTACCTGCTTTTCTACTGGCCAAACGCAGCCGCACCCATTGCAATGCACTTGGCACTGCAAGCACTAAGTAAGCGACCGGGCGGGGGCTCTCAGCCTGCCCGCCCGGTCGCTTGGTGAATCAAGCAGAAAAACCATTGGGCTGTCGGTTCGAAATCAACGACTGCAAAGAACGAAGAGTTCTGCACAAAAGTTAGTCTCGAACCTCTTTCCAATGCTATATAGTACGTTATTTTTCGCTTTCGGTCAAGAGGTCATCCTCGAACTGCACGATGCCCTTGACCGTCGGCTCGTACTGCGTCGTATCGGGGAACGACAGCTCGGTAATATGATGCCAGACAACACCGATCAGCCGCGTGAAACGTTCCAGCTCTTCTGGTGTGACCGTGCCCAGCTGCAAGTCGATGATATTGCCGGCTTTATCGGGCTCGACGAACTGTAAAATGCCTTCGTACATAGTATACCCATGCCAATCGCGCGAGTTTTCGACCAGTAGTTTGTAAAACAGCAGTTGCTGGCGGTAATGGTGGGCTTTGATTTTTTCGTAGGCCTGGCCTTTTTCCCAGTCATGCAGCACGCCGCCAGTTTTGTAATCGATAACCGTGGCGCTGCGAGCAGTTTTGTCGATGGTCATAACGTCGAGCTTGCCGGTCAGGTGCGCGTCACCGACGTAAACGTCTTGGTGGGCGAAGTCGAATTCCGACAACTGCCCCGGCTGAAAGCTTCCCTGTTTCGCCCGCAGATACGTACTGAGCGCATCGATTCCGCGTTGCGTGTAAAGACGCCGTTCGTCATCAGTAAAAGCAAAGTCTTCCATTTGTTCTTCGAAGATTTTCAAAATGTCTTCTTCGGGCTGCGCCGCGCCGGTTCGTGTGACGTGGTCGTGTACGCGCTGCAATGTGGTGTGGATAGCCGTGCCATAGCTCGAGCTGGCCGAGCGCGCCTGCGGAAAATGTAGCAGCGAATTGACTAAAAAGTGTTGCGGGCCACCGCGTGACACGTCCAAAAAGCTGTTCAGGCCGGTGACGCTTAGTTTGTACGTTGCGAGCATCGGTGCCAAAAAATCACGCATGTTGGCGTTTGAAATCGACATGACCGGCGCATACCATACTTCGGTGGTCGCCGCGGCGTCTTCTGTGGGCGTTGCAGTGCCAGGTTGTTCGACACGACCGGCTGGGTTGTCATGCAAAAATCCGGCTGGCAGCACTTCTTTGGCTTTGTCGTTTTCGGCGGCGCTGGTGATGGTGAGCGACTTGCGCGCGCGCGTCATAGCCACGAAAAACAGCCGTAGCCGTTCGTTGGCGTCGTCGGTATTGCGGCGCAAGCGCAAATGCGGTGGGAACGCGATTTGCGATGACCCGCCGCCCTTTTTGCCCCACGAATCTTCAACAGCGTTGATGATGAATACGTGATCGAATTCCAGGCCTTTCGAACCGTGTGCGGTCAGCAGCTGGACGCTCGCCGCGTCGTCACCCACATGGCGCAGGCTCGGAATTTTGTTGTCGGAGTCACGATTCTCTTCAACAAAGGCCAAAAAATCACCAAGCAGCGGCGTTTCGCTGTCAAACGTATGCTCGCGCAGCGCGTTTCGGATGGCGGTCAAGTTTTTGAGGTGCGCCATGAAATCTGCCAGGTTTTCCTGCCGGCTTTTTTCGGAGAAAAAGTAATTTTTAAGTGGTGAACAATAGGGCGCGTCGTCGGGTATATCGTTGCCAAGCAGCACGTCGATCATCCGCTCGAGCGGCAGATGTTGCACCTGCCCTGCCGCCTCGACCAGCCAGGTAAAGAGCGTTTTGGTCGATTCGTGCTGGCGCATCACCTCTAGCCAATGCTCGTGGTTTTTGTGCGCTTGCAGGCTGATTTCCCAGAGGTCGGTCGGGTCAATCTGCCAGGCCGGGTGGCTGAGTAGTTCGGGTAGTAGCGCGTTGGCATCGCTGTGTCGGCTTTCGCTCACAGCGAGCACGATGCGGCCGACTTGCTCCAACTGTCGTACGACTTCGTCGTCGAGCGCATTGTCCTGGCGGTCATAGCTGATCGGTATCTGCGCCGTGGCCAGGCTGCTGGCAACCGCGTCAAGGTCTTTGCGTGAGCGGCCGATGACCGCGATTTCGCGAGCCGGCACTCGTTGCTTGAGCAGCTGCTGGATGGCCTGTACCACGTAGGCGCGCTCGTCGTACTGCGTCGGCAATGTCACGATGGTACCGGTCCCGGGCGTATACGCCTTTTTGGCAACCAACGCATGATCGGCAGTTTTGAGCCGCTCATCCGACTGCACGATGACTGCCTGAGCACTGTCGAGAATCGGCTGGCCGCTGCGATAATTTTCGGTCAGCGCGATTTTCATTGCTGCTGGATAATGCCGCTCAAAACTCTGAATATTACCCACATCCGCGCCCTGGAACCCGTAAATCGCCTGGTCGTCATCGCCTACCACCATGATGTTCGGTGTGTCCTCCACCACCGGGTTGTTGGTCAGGCTCGCAATAATCCGCATCTGTGCCAGGTTGGTGTCCTGAAATTCGTCCACCATAATGTACTGGTACTTTTCCTGCAGGTCGTAGCGTAAATCGTCGTTTTGATCGAGCGCGTGTACCAGGTCCATGATCATGTCGTTGTAGTCATACAACTCGGCTTCTTTCATGATCTGCAGGTATAGGCCATAGATACGATTGAGCGTGCGTAGCTTGGGCAGATAATACTGTGCTTTTAGCACGAACGTTTTGTCGTGCGTGGCCGCGTGTTTCATCCATTCGTTGCGCCAGGCAGTCAGCGGCGGCGTGACGCGCGGATGTGCTTCGGCAGCGTCGAGCGCCAAGCGCAGGCTTTCGGCCATGATGCTTTTGAGCGCCGGGACATCCGGCTGCGGCAGACTCTCGTCGATGCTGTCCAGTTCCCTGAGTAGTTTGCCGAGCGGTTCTACGAGCTGTTTTGTCACGCCGCCAGCGAAAATTTCGCTTAGTTGCGGCCCGACAATGCTCAGTATCAGCTCGTAGGCGTTGAGCAGCTGCGTGAATTCACCATCGGACAGACCGGCACGCTTTAGGTCGGAAATGCCGTTTATGATGTCGCCAAGCGCGGTGAATTTGCCGTTCATGGTGCTACGCAGCGGGCTGTCGTAGTCGAGCGATTCCAGGATGTTGGTAAGAATCTTGCGCTGTGTCAGCTCGTCGGCCGGTCGAAAACTGGCGCCATTGTTGAAATACTGCCGATAGCGGTTCATGATATCGCTGCCGAACGAGTGGAACGTGTAGACGGACACGTTGTAAGCGTCGCGACCGATGATGTCGATCAGACGTTTTTTCATGGCCACCGCGCCGGCGTCGGTAAACGTCAGGCAGAGGATATTTTCGGCTAGCACGTCGGTTTGTTTCAGAATATTCGCCGCTCGCATGCCAAGCAGCTCGGTCTTGCCCGTGCCCGGTCCCGCAATCACCATGACCGGTCCGTCGATGGTGTCGACGGCCAAGCGCTGGTTTTCGTTCAAGTTTTTGTACCGGCTCTCAAAATCCATTGTTTCTAGTATAGCAACTTACGGAAAGAGCTGTATGCGGCGGCCGATCGTCGAAACCTTTCCGAAACAGACTAAAAGCGAAGTGCAGCCCTATTATTCCTGCCATTGCAAAGAATAATAGGCGCGTAACGGTCTGTTGAGTGAAAGCGTTTCGGCGAGCGGCCTATACTTGTTTATTATAGCATAAAAACTATAAAAAGTCTATTTTTACTCTGTCGGTGTGCTATACTATCCCTATCATGAACGACCTCATCTATGACGACCTTGCCATTGAACAGAACGTCAAGAAGCTGTTCGGTATCGCCTGCGACGTCGATACGGTGATTGCGCGGCAAATCCCGGTGAGCCGGACGGCGGTCGCCACGGTGTTTCTGACCAAAAAGAAGCAGCTCTATGCCTATATAAACGCGCAGTCGAACCTGACGCTCGGTGACGTCAAGAAGATCGTCAGTCGCATGGGGCTCAAGCCTGAGCTGTTTTTGCCACCCAAGGGCCAGCCGCATTACTTTGATGATATTGGCCGGCAACACGTGCGAGCGGTTTTTCCGGGCAAGACGAATATCACCGACAGCGACTTGATTTACTACCGCACGCTGGCACCGTATAACCCTGCGTTGGTGCAAATCCACGAGATCGAAACCGGTGAAATCCGCCAATTCGACACCGACGCGCATGGCAACTGGCGCGTGGCGGCCAAATTCGCTTACCGGCGTATTAAAACGAGCTAAATAAAAAACACCCGCCGACTCATCTCGAGCCAGCGGGTGTTTTGCTGGCGAGATGAGTGGCGGACCTATCTATACACCGAGCATCGTTCTTTCCTGTGCTGAAAGTGACAGGGTGACTTTTTCGAGGTGTCGATCGAAAATGTCTTGAATGCTGTCTCGTGTGCTGCAGCACTCCTCGTTGTCAAAATGAAAGACAATCGTACTTGGCTTGCCTGTCTCTCCCGTGTGGACATCCTTGATGACCGAGCGTCTCATGAAAAGAGGAATGCCTGTTTCGGCTAACTGAGGCTTGAGTGCATTCTTGTCATCCGCTCGAGGTGTAATAAACGTGATGGAGAGCATCTCCACTTCGTTGATATTCTCGAATGAGGAGCTCATGACAACCGACCCGGGTACGGCTGTCCCGTGGGTGAATGTGGCCGGATAAGCGGTATCAGATTTCAGCCCAAGATAGTACTCTAGCGTTCCTGAAGCATTACCGCAGCTGGTTATGACGCACAAAATCAACAGCGTGACACAAAGAGCAAAAAGACGTTTCATGATACTCCTTTATAGTGGGCGTCTCTTGTCTGTTGATTATATAAGCATTTATTTTACTTCTTGTCCAGTATCACGAGGTGCTCGATATGTGGTGTCCGGGGGAAGAAATTGTAGCCCTGATGGTGGCGGATGCCGTATGTTTCGGCCAAGCGTGCCACGTCGCGGGCTTGGGTAACGGGGTTGCAACTAAGGTAGATAATGCGCTGTGGGGCTGATTCCAGTAGTTTTTCGACCACTTTTTCGTGTAAACCGGCTCGCGGTGGATCAACGATGACGATTGCGTCGCCGGTGATGTGGTCGAGCGCGTCTTCGCTGGCGGCCAGCACGGCTTTTGCCCCTGTTTTGCCCAGACTTTTGATGTTCTGTTTCATTTCGCGTACAGCGTGTTCGTTGATTTCAATCAGTGTCACATCGCTACCGCCGATAGTCAGGCCGATGGTGCCGACGCCACTATAGAGGTCGATAACTGGTTTTTGAGGCTCGATCCATTGCTGCATATCGCGCAGTGCCTGTTCGTAGACGGGCAGATTAATCTGGAAAAAGCCTTCGGTGGCATAGCGGAACGGTACGTCCAAAATCGTGTCTTCGAGCACGACGAGGCTACCCTGGTAGAGCCGCTCGGTAATGACACTGGCCGGGCTTTTGGGGTTGGAATGGATGATTTCGCCGTATTTTGCCTGTTCACCGAGCGCATCAACCAAGCTTTGCCAGTCAAAATCGGCTTCTTTGACGTACAGTTGCCAGGCGGACTGCCCTGCACGGTTGGTTCGGATGAGCAAGGTTTTGAGATGGCGGCCGTCAACCCGAGCTGCATTGAGGGCGGCAAGTACGCGCTGCGCAGCTTGCTCCAACGCCGGCATAGCCAGACTGGTGCCCGCCACAGGGATTTTACCGTGCGTACCCCGACGGAAAAAGGCAAAACCGAGCTTATCGGAGCCTTCGTCGTACCAAAAGCTGTATTCGATCTTGTTGCGGTAGCCGTACTCTACTCCGTCATTCCAGACGGTGATCGGATGCGGCAAGATGATATCGTGCAGCTCAAAAGCCTCCTCGATCAGGGCGGATTTGTAGTGCGCTTCGGCGGCAAAATCCATGATCTGCCAGGGGCTGGTACTGAGGTAGCTGTCGGGATCGCGCGGCTCGATGCGTTGGCTGGATGGCTTTTTGACCTCTGTAACGATACCTTCAATAAAGGATGACTTCTTTTTGGTGGTCTGGAATACGACCGTTTCGCCCGGCAAACCGCCCCATATCATGGCTTTTTTGCCGCTTTCAAGCGTGCCGATGGCTTGGCCACCGCCAATAATGCGGTCGAGGGTGATTTCGTATAGAGGTAGAGGTTTTTTGGACATCTGTACTGATTATACAGGAGGGGTCTACCCCTCCGCTTGTTTTAGAAGTAAATTCCAAAACGACGCTCCTCCCCCTAAAGCTCGCTGAAAGCTCGTAACTTACGGTAGACATATTATTGACTTTTTATGAAATATCTGCTATAATGAACTACAAATGCAACGAGAGACAACACCAGCGCATCTTTATGATGCACCGACAGAGGTGACTGAGCCGACGACTGACCGTCCAAGCGCACGGCTGTTCATTAAGGATCTCGGTAGTGATTTGACCGGCGTGGCAATTACGGCGAATCATTTTACGACTTCGTCGGTACTCGATAGTCTTGATACGGATGTGCTTCGGGATGCCCCGCGCCGCAAGCCTGCAGCGGCTTTCGTGGAAACGGCAGACGACGAGATGGTTGCGGTTGACGAAGAATTCGAAGAAATTATCGCCTATAACTATCCTAAAACTGCAGAACAAGCTATTGCGACACGACCCGCTAAAACAGAGGCAAAAGAACGCCGGTCACCTCGATTCCAGCGTGTGCGTCAGCTGCTTGGTCGCACTGCGACTGCGCTAACAAGTAAAACGATTACCACATCGCCATCGTCGTCCAAAAAATCTCCCGGCGTACCGCCTGTTGCACCTGCTATGAATGCTGCCAGTACGGCATACTACAACATGGTCGTGACTGCTGTTTCGAAGATTCCGACCACCAAATCTAAGCAAGAGATGCTCGATGCGAACCGTTTGCAAAAAGAACGGTACGCCGATAAAGCCAGCGATAGTTTCCTGACGCGCCGCATGAACGCCCTACGCCGGAACAAGTATGAAATGCTGTCGTGGGCACCTGTGGCGGCTATGGGGGTAGTCGCGCTCGAAATGTACGCCATGCGTTCGTCGGGCTATTTAAACATGCTGCAAGACCCATGGGTTGATGCTGCGCCGTCTACAGTGTCGATGCCATGGCACAGCGAAACGGCCTCAATGGCCATGCCTGAGGCGCATCAAGCTGCTGTTGTTAGTCACGCACAGGTCAACACTGTGCCGCTAGAAAAACCGTTGCCTACTGCTGCGGTGAATAATCATGCCACGCCTCACCAGCCGGTAGCTCCGAATCAAGCGGCTGCCCCTGCGCACACAAAGACCCCGACCAGTCACAATACTTGGAAGCCACAAGCACCTGCAAAACACGGCACATGGCACCCGGATACTCCATGGCAAACATCGACCAATGGCAATGAAGTTGTTACCTTTGCAACCGGCGGCGCGTTCGACGACACAAGCGGCTTATTTACGCATCGGCTGATCGAAACAGGCAATGTTGATTTAACGAAAACGAAAATTGTCCCAACTATATCGCCAAAAGATATGGCGCCATTTGCTGGCGGGCCATTATCGACCGACAAATCGGTCGCTATAACCGCGAAGGTGCTCGAAGATAATGTTCGTGCAGAATTAGCGCGTAATCCAAATATCCAAATTCGTTTCCAGAACTTCTCTGAAGGCAATATGGCGGGCAACTTGGTTGCAAATAAGCTCCAGGCTGAAGGCTATAATGTTCAATCAGTTAATTATGGCGACCCCGAAAGCGCGATCGGCATGCAGAACAAATCATCTGCGGCTAATCCGTTCGTCAAGTCAATTATGGATAACTTAGGTATCAAATACATACCTGACCCTAAAAACGCGATTATCGTGAATGACAATATGGATATGTGGGGAACCTCGGCGGGCGATGGTGCCCTCTCGACGGCAGATAAAGGTGTGCATATTCCTATCAATCACCGTGTCGTCGATATGCAGCACGAAAAACCAACGCAAGTATTCAAGATTGGTTCGCAATTGTATCTGAACTACGGTGGTCCCGATGGAAGCCCGGGCCGGCCGGTTGCAGTTCCGCCGAACGCGACTGACCTGAGCGGTGTACCGGGGCTTGATTTCCATAAATTCCGGCCAGATGCCGTGGTAAATAACATCAACGGTACAGGTGCGAATATCGATCAGAATAATCTGACACCGGTAGACCCAAGCGTTGCGCCGCAACCAGCTCCTGCCGATGCGGTGCCAGCTCCAGGTCGAAATGCCCAACCACCTGTTGCCCCTGCATCCGAACGATCATCGACGCCGAGCTTCTTCGGCGAGCAAGCATGTGTCGCGAAAGATGGTTCGCCGTATTACACCCCTGGCAACGCACCCTGCTAATTACCCGCTCCTCCTGCTATAATAGCGCTAATGGCTACCCTGTTACCTGGTGACGAAAAACTGACCGCTCTTGATTCCTGGCTGAAGCCGTACAAGGCGAAAATCCGCCGACGGCTTCATTTTACGCAGCAATATGCGACGCGTATCCTTGGCGACACATCTGTCGCCGAGTTTGCGTTGGGGCACCTCTATTTCGGCTTGCAGCAAGAAGCCGGTGACTGGGTGTATCGCGACTGGGCACCAAATGCGACAAAAATCTACTTTGTCGGTGCGTTTTCTGACTGGAAAGACGACGAAAACTATGCCCTAGCCCGGGCTGACAACGGCGAATGGATCGGCGAATTCCCCCTGTCGACCCTGAAACACGGCGACCACTATAAACTACATATGTTTTGGCATGATGGTGATGGTTACCGCGTGCCGGCTTGGGCGATCGCAACCGCGCAGGATCCCGATACGAAACTGTTCGACGCGGTGGTCTGGGACCCAAAAACGCCCTACGACTGGCACGATGTCGATTTTGCGCCGACTACGGCCGAGCCACGCATATACGAGGCGCACGTGGGCATGGGCAGCGCCGAGGAAAAAGTCGCGACCTATCGGGAGTTTGCGAAAAATGTGATTCCACGTATCAAAGCCGCCGGCTACGACACGCTACAGCTGATGGCGATTGCCGAACACCCCTATTACGGCAGTTTTGGCTATCATGTTTCGAGTTTTTTCGCGCCCAGCTCGCGCTTTGGCACACCAGATGATTTGCGCTTTTTGGTCGACACGGCACATCAAGCGGGACTACGGGTCATTATGGACATCGTCCAGTCGCACGCCGTCAAAAACGAAGCCGAGGGTCTGAGTCGCTACGACGGCACGCTCAACCAGTATTTTCACCCTGGTGAGCGCGGCAACCACAGCCAGTGGGATTCACGGGTGTTCGATTACGGCAAGTCGCAGGTCGCGCATTTTTTGCTGAGCAACTGCCGCTACTGGCTGGATGCCTTTCATATCGACGGCTTCCGCTTCGACGGTGTGACGAGCATGTTGTATACGCATCATGGACTCAACCGGGCTTTTGACAGTTACGACACGTACTTTGACGGTGGTGATTTGGATGCGCAAGCCTATCTGACACTGGCCAATCAGCTGATTCACGAGGTGAAACCAACTGCCCTGACGATTGCCGAAGACATGAGCGGCATGCCAGGCCTGGCTTCGCCAGTGGCCGATGGTGGCTTTGGTTTTGACTATCGCCTGAGCATGGGTACGCCCGATTTGTGGATCGAATACACGCAGGATATCGCGGACGAAGACTGGAATGTCTCGCGGTTATTACATGAGCTCAATCAGCACCGACCAGAGGAAAAGACTATCAGCTATGCCGAAAGTCACGACCAAGCGTTGGTTGGCGACAAAACCCTGATGTTTCGCCTGGCTGACAAAGAAATGTATCACCATATGCAGGTCACGGATGACAATGTGGTTGTTGACCGGGCGCTGGCGCTGCACAAAATGATCCGTCTGCTGACGATCGGCCTGAGTCATGGCGGCTATCTGAACTTTATGGGCAACGAATTCGGCCACCCCGAGTGGATTGATTTTCCGCGCGCCGAAAACGATTGGTCGTACCGCTATGCGCGGCGGCAGTGGCAGCTGGCCGACGACAAAAAGCTCAAATACCGCTACTTGGCCGATTTCGACCGCGCGATGCTCGCCGCGACAGCAACCATCCATGGCGAGCCGGACTACACCTGGACCAACGATGGCGACCATGTGGTGAGCTTTATGCGCGGCGACTTGTTATTCGCCTTTAATTTTCACCCCGAAAAATCATTTACCGACTACCCACTGCCGGCCCAAAAAGGCGACTACAGCGTGGTGCTGTCGACCGACGACCCACTTTACGGTGGTTTTGGGCGCATCAACGCCGGGCTGGTTTACCCTGCTGGCAGCGACGAACGTGTCAAGCTGTATTTGCCAGCCCGCACGGCCATTGTCCTCCATAAGTAAAGTAAGAAGCTCGAATTTACAAGAGTCATCTCAACTGACAAGCATGATAGTATTGGTACATGCCGACATCATTGAAAAAATTCCGAGCGTTAAGAGCCCTGGCTTTTACGTTTTCTGGATTATTCATCTGTAGCATCTTGGTGACCTTTAATGGCTATTTGGGCTATTCGGAATTCGTAGCATTCGCCGGTATAGTCTTAACGCCAATCCTATTTTTTGCAGATATTTACTGTATTACGGCGTGTGTTATTACAGGTTGGCGGCTGATAAGAAAAGGTCAGCTCGGTCATCGACAGCTTCTGCCGCTTTACATCTTCATTTGTACGCCGCTTATTCTTTTCGTCGGATATTTGATTCTTTTGCTTTATACTCTTGATCATATGTTTTGAATAGCCTAGCTATATAGATTGAATAAGGTTGTACTATTATACTGAGATTGAAATATGCTTAAACGTCATCCTTTATTGAGATTTTCGGTCGTCCTTCCTGGCGCTCTTGTGTTTATAGCTTTTCTTACACTTATTCTTGTACTTACCGTCAATCTCAAAAATGGCGCGAAGGATCAAGTGAATTATGCCCGCAAAAATGCCCAGCCGCTCATCCCTGTTGTCGAAAGCTTAGGGGGAGAGCGTGTGTGTGAAGAGGATAGAGCTGGCTCCGGGGATGCAGCCCCTGACTACGTAGCGTACTACCTTGTCTCGCGCGACCCCGACGACAGTAAAACGACGCTTATCAACGCCAGTAAGCAGACCGCACTACCCCTCGCGCCTGCAGTGCCGCCCACGCCAACAATACCGAGTGATGCCACTCCGCAGTATCACCTGACCAATGAGTCGCTGTCGTCTATTACTGTCGATATCTATCAAAAAGGTGCACATGCAGTGGCGTACTGCCCCGACTCAGATGACCCAACGAGCGATAAGGTAACGACGAAAGACATGGCGGATACCGGCAAATCCTTGATTGTTTTTGAGTCGTATGGAAACTACGTTGACTCAAGGTAGCATGATGGGCCTGACCCGCTAGCAGCGACGAACGTGTCAAAGTGTACCTACCAGCCCGCACAGCGGTCGTTTTGAGGCGTATTTGACATTCGTGCGCCAAAGGCGTATCCTCACCAACACAATTCATAATATGTGGCGGGCAGAATAGAGGGTTTACAGTGAGGCGACAGGAATCACTTAGCAACACGAACATATATGAAAAAAAGAACCGATTCAGTGTTCGGGCGGCAAAAGCCGTCGGTGGAATCGGACTGACTGGTGCAGCACTCTTTGCAGGTACTATGGGGGGGGTTGGCGAAGCACACGCTGATAATCAGATTATCGCTGGCGGTCGTGGTGATAGTACGAGTCAGGTGTATACGCAGTTCCTGATTAACACGCATCAGATTAACCCGGCGACAGACAAGATTTTCCCTGTCGTTTACCCCGCCGAAATCAAGCCGCTCGACAATACGTCGATGCGCGATTCGGTGAATCAGGGTGTTGCGACGAGTCAGAACATTCTCGACACGCAGGTTGATCCCCATCAAAAAACGCATGTTTGGGGTTACTCGGAAGGTAGCGCGGTCGCGCTTGAGTCGGCGAATAAGAACAAAGGTCGCGTGAGTGCGGTGACGATCGACAAAAGCCCATATGGCCCCGGCGGTATTTCGCATAATCCTGGCGCAAAATCAGATATGGTGCAATCGTTTGCGGCCGACAACGGTTTAATCGTGAACGAACCATTGCCGACGAATATCCCCGTGATGGTCGAGTCTAACCCTGATGACGGCTGGTCGGGTGCGGGTAACAAAGTGCTCGAAACGATTCAACAGCTCAGTGATGCGTTCCAGGCCACGATGAACGGTGATGCTCATGCGCCGTCCGACCCGACACAGCCGCATAACGTGCAGCATTTCGGCAATGTAACGGTCGAATGGTTTGGTAACAGTCCGCTGCCAACGATCGCGCTTGATCAATCTCCGGTACCTGCCGTCGTGACGGATGCTCCTGCGCCAGAGGTACCACAAGTGCTTGTGGGCTCTGTTGCGCCAGCGCCAAAAGCTGAGCATCTTGCGGCACCAGAATTTCCTGGCGAAGCGCAATGCCCGGGCGGTTACTACACCCCTGGCGATGCGCCTTGCTAGCCCATCATAGCGTTCAAAAGCCATACCCGCAGCCTCAAAACTACGGGTATGTTCGTGCTAGACTAGATATATGAAAATAGCTATCTCAGGACTGGGTCGCATGGGCGGCCAAATCGCCAAGAAACTTCAAGAAAACGGCCACACGGTGGTGGCGCATAACCGTAGCCCGGAAAAAGTTGATGAAGCCAAAGCGTACGGGGCTATCCCTGCTTACACCGACCAAGACGTCATCGATGCTTTTGAGGGTCAGCCGGTCGTGCTGTGGATTATGCTGCCTGCTGAGATTATCGATGCGAAAGTTGATGAATGGCTGCAGATCCTGCCTGCGGGCAGCACGATCATCGACGGTGGTAACAGTGATTACCGCGGTGATGGTGCCCGTGCCGAGCGCGCCAAAGCAAAAGGTGTAGAACTGCTCGATATCGGCACCAGCGGTGGTGTCTGGGGCCTGGAAAACGGCTTTTCGATGATGGTTGGCGGCGAAAAAGAGCACTACGACCGCTTGGTGCCCGTTCTAGACACGCTGGCGGCCCCTAGAGGCGGTCATCACCTGTTTGGCGTCACCGGTACTGGTCACTTCGTCAAGATGGTCCACAACGCCATAGAATACGGTATGATGCAATCCCTGGCCGAAGGTTACCGCGTACTGCGCGAAGGCCCCTACCCCGAGCTTGATCTGGCTGCAGCCGGTGACGTGTGGCAGCAGTCGAGCGTGGTGACAAGCTGGCTGAACGACCTGACTCGCCAAGCCTTGCACGAAAACCCGAATATGGATGGTGTCGAAGGTGTGGTAGCTGAAAGCGGCGAAGCTCGCTGGACGCTGGAAACGGCCAAAGACAAAGGTATTCCGATGCCGGCAATTCAGGCATCGTTCGACGTTCGCATCGCCTCACAAAACGGCGACATTAACTTCGCCACCAAGCTACTGGCAGCTATGCGCAACAAGTTCGGTGGCCACGATATCAACGGCAAACAATAGCCGTACCCCCTAGGGACTATTGCATATTTTAAGCTTTTATGCTAAAATGAACCTGTCATTTGTGACGTGGGGGTGTTACTACCTAAGGTAACAACTCTTGTTTACAGTTGTACCTTCCCAATCCAACTGAGAGAAAGGCACTCCGATGAGTGTTTTCAGGAGATGGCTATTCGGTCTATCCGTCATGCTTGTGGCGGCAATGTTGCCATTTGCAACTTCCGTCATCCCGTCGCATGCCGCAACCACGACGATTTTCGTCAACGGCACGCGTCCGAGCACCTATGAATGGCCCAACGCCGGCTATCCCGACGACAGCAAGAAGATGCTGCAGGGGTTTTTCGCGAACAGCGATAACGATGTCGTGATCGCGTACGCACGCTCCCTGGGCATCATGACTGCTCCGAACGACCCCGGCTACGACAAGTCGGTCACGGAAGCGACCGACAAGACTGTCGTTGCTATCGTGACGGCAAGGATGAATGACCCGACGGGCCATATCGATGTCGTCGGTGAATCGCAAGGTGCGGATGGCGTATCACGGGCACTCAAGATTCTTGAGGGTGCGGGCTACGACACGTCCAACATCACCTTCTACGTTGCCGGCAACATCGACAACAACGACGGTGGCCTGATGACGCGCCTGATGCCGCTGATCAATGGGCTTCACATCCCCTTGATTGGCGTCACGTACGGCCAGTCGACGCAGACGCAGTACAGTCATGTGGTGCAAGTTACCAATGAGTTTGATGGTGCGACGGATCTTCCGGTGTACCCACTCAACCTGCTCGCGGTATTGAACGCGTTCCTCGGATCGTTCAAATACGATCGGCACACCTACGACAAGACGGACATCACAGATCCGAACAACATTGTCACGACCACGCCGGACGGACTCTTGACGAACATCTTGATTCCGGACCCGGTCGGTCAGCTCGCTATCACGCGGCCGCTGCTCGACATGGGTGTGCCCCAGTCCATCGTGACCGCGCTCGATCCGTTTCTGCGGGCCCTCATCAACACGGGCTACGATCGGCCGGACCCCTCGAAGCCTGGAACCTATCCGGATCACCCGGTGGGTTTCCGGCTGCTGCCGAGCCCAGCTGAAATGGTGCACGATGTCGTGATGGTCCTCAACGGGCTGAACGAAACCTTGCATCAGCTCGGCGCGCTTGCATGGCAGGCGATTAACGCCAAGTTGCATCCGAAGGCCACCACACCGGCACCGACGAGTTCGGTTCCGGCAACGTCCTCACCGGACGTGGTTGCTGCGGTGTCGACGTCGTCTGACGTTTCGGTGGCAAAGACACGGACCGATGCGAAGTCCAAGGATGACGCAAGGGTCCATGCGCCCAAACCGCTGAAGAAACTGCCGAAGCTGCCCCATGCAGCCAAGCAGAACACCGATGGGCAGGCTCCCGAGGAAACACCGGCAGATACGACGCCGGCGGATTCGAAAGAGCACGCGCCCAAGGATCGCAAGTCGGGTGATGGCGTCAAGCACGCGCTTGATGCTGTTCACAAGGCGACGCACGCGCCCAAAAAGCACGATGCACCGTCTGCTGACGCGTCCAAGCCGGCTCGGCCGTCACGGACGCACCACAAGTAAGGGATTCTCTCACGTTGAACCCCACCTGTACGACGTCACTGTCGTGCAGGTGGGGTTTTCCTTTGGATTGGACAGAGGTTATGTCTTGTATTTTTTACGAAAAAGTGCTATAACAAAGCTAAGTCTTGACGCTTGTAAAAGGTCATGGCTCGCCTACGTCCGATCGGGCGTATGTTCAGTGATTTATGACACGGAAAAGGGGGTGGCGCACATGCGTCTACGTCAGGTGAAGTCCCGTTTCGCACGGAGATTCACGGCACGTCGCACTGTTGCGGCGTCGTTGGCATCATGCGTGGTGGCGGCGATGGCTGCGACAAACGGCATTTTGCCGGCATTGCCGCAGGCAAAAGCGTCGACCGGGTGCATGCAGTGCTCGCAGTCGGCGCAACTGCCGGTCAACCTGGCTTCGGTCGTTGTGACCTGGTCGCCAGGGACGGACTACACGCAGGACATCCCGCTCGCAACCAGCGAGTTCGGGATGGTCAGCAACGGCGACCTGGCACAGTTGGCAAACATGTCGGATACGACGATGTACTACGAAGTGGACCCAACCGCGTATCCCGGGAAACTGGGAGGCAACGGTGTCGGGCAAGACTCGCTCGATAAGGGCACGCAAAGCCTCGTCGACGCTATTGTCGCCAAGACTAACGGTGACACGAGCGCGACTATCCTGATGACGGGGTATTCGCAGGGAGCTATGCTGACGCACAATGCGGCGGTCAAGCTCGCTGCCCTTGGCTACACCAACGTGTATGCCATCGGCATCGAAGACCCGGACAACGCATCCAACGGCTTCATGGCGCGGTCCGTATCGGTACCGTCTATGACGACGCTGATGTATGGCCTGGATCCTGAAGCAGTCGCTTACCCGTCGACAGGTAACTATCTGGAAATCGGCAACGAGTACGATCCGTACTTTCGGATGTCGAAGTATCTGGACGACCCGATATCGACGGGCCTGTACTTCGTCCCGGGGCTGTTGCTCTACCATGGGGCGATCACGTCGATCAACTACAACGACCCGCTCAACACGGTCGTGCAGAATGGCAACGTGACGGAGTACGTAATTCACGATCAGTGGGTACCGATTGTCGGTGTAGCTGCGGTTCCGCTGCAGGCATTGCAGATACCGACGGGCGTGTTGGTTCCGATCAACGACGTGCTGGCCGGCTACATGAAAGAACCGCTGGAGGCAACGGGGCCGTACGCTCTGTTGCCAACTCCGGAAGAGGCAGCCAAGATCGTGCAATACACAAGCGCTGGCATCCAGCAAGCGGTTGTTGACACGATCAAGCTGATCGCGCACCTGCCGTTGACATCGGCAGCGACAGCCGCCTCGAAAAGCGGCACGTTGTCACCGGTGCAGCAGTTCATCGATGGTGTGCTGAATGGGTCGGGAACGTCGAGCGCAACCAGCGCTTCGACAACTACCGATTCGTCAGTTCCAAACGTGACGCCTGCCGCCACGCCGGTTGCCGCGGCCGTTCAGCCGAACACGTCATCGTCCGATGTATCGAACGATAGTGCACCGGCAAAGAAGCCGCAGCTTCGCAAAAAGGACCAGTCGAAAGATGGCTCAGATCAGGCAACGGTAACCACGCCCAAGAAGCGTGAGCACCGCTCGCATGACTCTCATCCAACTGATGACAATGCGTCGAAGCAGGGTGCGCCCGCTTTCAAGCATGATGGTTCCAAAAAGGTTGCGCATGGTGGTGATGCTACTCCCTCGTCGCATCAGCCAACGGATCATAAGTCCCACAAGGACCACAGTTCGTCTGGCAAAGGTGCCAAGGGAGCGACTCACGCCAAGAGTGGCTCACACCACGGCCACAAGTAAATCACACCAAAAAGCCCTGTACCACTCACGCAAGCCAGCGTGGAGTGGTACAGGGCTATTTCTTTTGGATTTGGTATGTTTAAAACTGGTTCCAGAGGTACTGGTTGGTCACCTCGTGATGGTAAACAACCTCGGCGTCTTTGACGCTCGTACCAAGGTCGCGCGGACTGCGGTGTGCGACTTCCAGTTTCCAGTCAGCATATTTGTTTTTGGCATTGTCGCCGAGCAAGTCGCTCATGTATTCGCTCGCTTTGAATAGCCGGATCGCATCGCCGATAGTGCCTGGCAGGAACCGAACACGTGGCCGCTTGTCGGCTTTGTCGTCGGCTGGTAGCGTGTCGTCGATACCGGTCCGCAGCAAGCTGTAGAGCGCCAGATACGGGTTGGAGTCCGGTGCGACCGAACGGATTTCGATGCGGGCGGTCTTTTCGTTGGCCAGTGGAATACGGATCATCGAGCCGCGGTCACTGGCTGAAACTTTGATTTGGTTTGGCGCTTCGAAGTTCGGGTCCAACCGGCGGTACGCATTGACGCTGCTGTTGATGGTCAAGCAGAGTTCCGGCGCGCGGTTGAGGATTTTGTTCAGGAAATCCCAACCGGTTTTGGATAGACCAGACTCGCCTTTTTTGTCGTAAAACACGTTTTTACCATCTTTGCTGAGCGACACATTGGTGTGCATGCCGCAGCCGTTGATGTTTTGCAGCGGCTTTGGTAGGAACGTGGCAGTCATACCCATTTGTTCGGCGACTTGGCGGCAGACCAGTTTGTACACGAGGATCTGATCGCAGGCGCGCACCACATCGGTATAGCTGAAGTTGATTTCAAACTGCGACGGCGCCACTTCGGCATGATCTTTTTCGTTTTTGAAACCCATGGCGCGAATCGCTTCCGACGTGCGGTCGATGAATAGTCGCAATTCGTCGAGCGGTAGCGAATGGTAGTAGCCACCGGTGCTCACCAGACTGAAACCAACGCGCTTGTCAAACGTCTGCTCGGCGTCGATACCGGCCATCAGGAAACCTTCGATTTCCGGTGCCATGAACGCTTCGAGACCACTGCGCTTTTTGATGCTGTGCGCGTAATCTTGCAGCCGACCACGGAAATCAGATTCGTATGGCGTTAGGTCCTGGTTGCAAATGTTGGCGAAAACCAGTACCTTGCCAGGCCCGAAAATGTCCGATGGCAAGTACGTGGTGCTGGTCCAATCGATAACCAGACGTAGGTCGGACTCGGCCAGCGCGGAAAAACCGCGGATCGACGAACCATCGAACGTCAGGTTGCTCAGCGAATCCAGAAAAAACTGCTTGCTGTAGTCGAGCATGTGCAGCCGACCTTCGATGTCGGAAAAACAGACAGTCACGGCCTTGATACGACCTTCGTCTTGCAGATATTTCACGTGCGTCGCCTCGGCTTTGGCGGCATCTTTGATGTCGCGGGCTTTGAGGTTGAGCTCCTCGAGCTCAGCGTACGTGAGCTCAAGGAAGTTTTTGAGTGGTGTTGGGTTCATATGATTGTTCTCCTATTTCTTGCGGCGTCCGACCGTTGCGAGCGCTGGTTCGGCAAATACGTAGCCATCTTCTTCATGATACGCCTTATCGATACCCATCGCTTCTTCTTCGTCGCTCACACGCAGGCCGATAGCCAGGTCGATGAGTTTCAGCAAGATCCAACTAGCGCAGAATGCAAAGGCAACTGCCGCGATGACCGCGATAGCCTGATGACCAAGGAGGGTCAGTCCTCCGCCATGGAAAAGGCCGTTGGCTCCGGCAGGGTTGACTGCTGTGTTGGCCAAAAAGCCGAGTGACAGCGCGCCAACGATACCGCCGACACCATGGACGCCGACAACGTCAAGCGCATCGTCGAAACCAAGCTTGGTCTTGAGTCCGACCGCATACGCACAAACGATACCGGCCACCAAGCCGAGCAAGATGGCAGACAGAGGACTGACGAATCCAGCGGCTGGCGTAATGGCAACCAGACCGGCGACGGCACCACTGACAGCGCCCAGTGACGTAACACGGCGTTGGCGTACCCAATCGACGAATGCCCAGCCGAGCATAGCGGCACCGGTTGCGACGTTGGTCGTGACAAATGCGACAGATGATAGGCCGCCTGCGGTCAGCGCGCTACCGGCATTGAAGCCGAACCAGCCGAACCACAGCAGGCCGGCGCCAAGCATGGTAAATGGCAAGTTGTGCGGCGTAATACCGTCTTTTGGAATGCCTTTTCGCTTGCCGATGATCATTGCAGCGGCCAGTGCGGCAAAACCGGCACTGATGTGGACGACCGTACCGCCGGCGAAATCGAGCGCGCCCAGGCTGCGAATCCAGCCGCCAGGTGCCCAGACCCAATGTGCCAGTGGCGCGTAGACCAAAATCAGCCACAGGCTGGTAAACAGCGCAAAGGCCGAAAATTTCATGCGTTCTGCAAATGCGCCCGTAATCAGCGCTGGTGTGATGGCGGCAAAGAACAATTGGAAGACCGCGAATGCGAGTTGCGGTACCGTTGCCGCGAGTGCTGCGTTCGGATCTTGGCCGACACCGCTAAAACCGGCGTAGCTCAGATTGCCGATCAGTCCATGGACATCCGGTCCGAATGCCAAGCTATAGCCGACAAGCACCCATAGCACTGACACGATAGCGAGCGCAAAGAAACTTTGCAACGCTGTTGCTAATACGTTTTTGGCCCGTACCAGGCCCGAATAGAAAAACGCCAACCCTGGTAACATCAACATGACCAGTGCGGCTGATATAAGTAAGTACCCTGTATCCCCTGAGTTCATACTCACCCCCTTATTATATTTTTGTAAATATTTATACTAAATATCTACAAAATTAATATTAATACTTCCATATTTACATTAAATATTTATATATGCAATAGTTTTAGTATAAAAAATACGCTTTTTACGATAAAAAGGCGCATGGTTAGCCTGAAATTTGCGATTAGGGCGACACAAGACTGCTTTTTATGGTATAATTGTCAGAGTTTAAAAAGGAATAACGATGGCAAAACACCGCAGTTGGCATAGCGCCGATATCAAACGCGCTCGCAAGAAAAAGCTCAAAGCAGCGAAACGTAAAGCACAACGTGCCTAGCAAGAAACGTCCGAGACAGCATGGTCCGGGCGTTTTTATTTTGTTTTCGATCGAGACTTCTTTGTCTGGTGTAATGCAACGCGTAGCAGGACGCTACTCCCGGCCAAAAGGCAAAGTACAAGCAGTATAACGAAGAGGAAGCTGCCTGTAAACGTCGAGCCGAACCAATAGCCGAGCATGACAAGTGCGACCGTCCAGAGCAACGCGCTGGCGAGATTATACACGGTATAAGTGCGGTGGCGCATGCCGGCGATGCCCGACAGCAGCGGGACGACCGTGCGAACGTAGCCCACAAAACGTGCGGCTATGATAGTTTTGCCACCGTGGTGCGCATAAAAGCGTTTCGTGCGGCGCAGGTACCGAGGGCGAAACAGCCTGTGTCGTCGTGTCAAAACGTGCGGACCGGCTTTGGCGCCGATAACGTAACCGACTTCGTAACCGGCAACGGATGCCACGAAGGCCACGACGACGACCACTCCAAGGGGCAAGCTGCCCTGGGCCGCGAGCACACCGGCTACCGGGAGGATAATATCGCCGCCCGGGAGGAAAAACCCGACCAAAAAGGCACATTCGGCAAAAAGCAGGCCGCCGATGATAGCGAGTGCGATGACAGTATCTGCGCTACCGAGCAAGCTCGTGACGTGAAGCATATGCTTATTGTAGCGGATAAATTATGCGGTTGCTGTCAGGACAGGCTCCTTAACAAAAATACTGTAGTATAATTAACAACTATATTTATTCATGAAGATATAATTGATACGGATTGAATCTGTAAAATTACTGTCAATATGCGATGAAGTTAACAGAGGTAGATTTACTATACGATACTTTTGATGGGTACATTGTATAGCCCTTGCAGAACTTATATAATTTAACTGTAAGATTAATCATAGGGGGGTGAAGAATGAGTCTACATAAAACTATAACAAAGTTTAAAACAGCGGCATTGAGCCTGGTTTTTGCAGTAAGCGCGGTGCTGGGAGTTGTATCGACAGCATTGCCAGCACATGCAGCGGCTCTTCTTGGGGGTGTTGATCTCCAAACTTACTACTGCGATGTCTATCACCCTGGAACTGCTGCAGTTATATTGAATACGCAGCATAATGCTGTCGGTTGGCGTTGTGCGTATGACGCTGGCGGAACTACTATCTTGTACACCATCAGCGTCAATACGGCCTGCTCAAATGAGTATGGATCTGGTGCCTATGGCGCTTACAGCGACTATAACAATCCTTACTCATGGAAATGTTATAGATAAAATAGGTTTAGGTAGCCTTAAGCTGGCTCCATCTATGATGGAGCCAGCTTTTTATTCAGCGTTCTATTCTTCACGCATATCGCGTATCGGTGCTCGCCTAACATTCCTTGTTAAAGGGTATGTTACGGCAATAAGACAAACGATTATGATAATAACGAGAATAAGCAGTATGTAGGGTGAGCTGAGGTTGAACAAGCTAAATGTAGGAGTGTTTGCCCCCTGTATGCCAAACGATGAAACGGCAACGTTGGACAGCTGCTTTCCGTAAGAGACATTGATTATCCACGCGACGGCTAGCCCGATAATAAGCGAAGTCACGGCGATACGTATAGCAACGATGATGGTATAGGCAATATAGATGGCTGCGATGTCTGGTCGTGTTGCACCCATCGCCCGATAAATAGCGGTTTCACGTCGATTGTCAGTCATGACCCTCGACATAGTAAACCAGATGATAGTAATAGCGAGTAGTAGAATTACTGGAATTGAGTAAAGCATGACTTTTTCAAAGAGCTTGCCGACTTGATCGAGGATAAGATAATTTGATCCATAGGGGTCGGCAGTAAAAAGCTTCTTGCAGTTCGTGTTAGCCGAGGGGCATGTCTCGTCATTCATAAATTGACGCGCCTGATCAATCGTATTAAACGCCACGATTCGTGTAGCAAGTGACTCAAGGGCCGCGGCATAGCTCTGGTTATTTTTCTGACCGGCGAGGTCATCAACCTTTAGGCTACTTGGTAGTGTATCGTAAAGCTGTTGTGGTATTATTGCGTCCATGGATAGTGTGCTATAGGAGAGAAGATTCTTCAGATAACTATTGATATTCGCACTTGAATTGCTATATGGTGTCGCTTCAATAAATCCGACAATTTGATACGTGACGAGTTGGTGTGCTGGCGCGATGTAAGTACCAAGTCTTTTCTCTACATCGATTTGTTTTGTATCCGCGTCCTTTTCTGCTTGAGTGCGAGTGTCTGACTGAACAGTAATATCCCCGCAAGCTGTCGTTGGATATGCGTAGAGGAGATCTGGCTTTACGTAATCCTTGTTATTTTTAGAATCTTGCATATCAGCGTAATCTTGCTGAATTTTTTGCAGCATCGTCTGCTCCGTACTGTTGCGATAGCAGGTCTGATAGGTAGTATTTGTTAGTTTTTCCTGTACTTGTTTTAACCATCCTGCTCTCGCATTGTCATCGCTTGGTTCTTTGCCGACATCCTTGGATTTTCCAAATAGCGATGCTGCTTCCTGAGCCGAGACAATCACCGGAATACCCTTGAGATTGTTCGTATTGGTTGTAGAGATATAGCGACTGAGAAGCTGCTCATCTTGAAATTCGTATTGGCTATTGTGAATGGCATTGGTGAAATATCCATATGATGTGAAATCTCCCTGCTTCATTTGTGCGTCGCCAAAGTCCTCTTTATTACTTTGGATAAGGAGTTGATTTGGTATGCCAGAAATAGGATATGATTTTGTTTCATAAAAACCATCACCACCATATTTGCCGGCAATACGGCGTAGGTCGGTAATTCTGTTTACGGCTGTTTGCGCATACTTGGTATATATCTCCTGCTCAAACTGTGCCATAAGCGGCGAATCAAAGTTGAGCCGATAACGGAGGCTTGCTGGCTTATTTGCGGGTGCAAACGCATCGGGTGTCAAGAGACTATCGCTGGCAGGAGGCTCAGCGTACTCAATTCCGAGACTCTTATACTGAGCTTTTTGCTGTTCGTAGTAGCTTGCCTCATAGGCTCTGATTTTATTTATATTGTCGGACGTAAGATTCGCAGGGTCTATACCTGGCGTGATGCCATCAGGTATAACGGGTTCAACTTGTACAAGGTATTTACCATTATTGGCTTTTTCAATGAATGCCACAGCGCTTTTCTGCACTCCAGTAAACGTGATAATAGCAATAATAACGGCTGCAAATAGTAGGCTGGAAAGGATGACAGATGCAAAAAGCGTACCGCGTTTTGCATGGAGCTTTGTCCTGGCGAGCGTTATAGCGTAGCGTGGCCGTATCATGTAATACTCCCATCTTTCATGGCAATGATCTGATCGGCCTGCTTGGCGATATTCTGGTCATGCGTCGCTATAACAATAGTTGTACCGAGCGTATCGCGGAGAGTCTTAAATAGGTCAATGATTGACTGGCTATTCTTTGAATCGAGATTACCTGTAGGTTCATCGGCAATAATAATCGCCGGATTATTGATGAGTGCTCTGGCAATCGCTGTTCGCTGAATCTGGCCACCAGAAAGCTCTTTCGGATAATGCTTCGTATAGTCGGATAGCCCTACGCGTTCGATGAGCATCGCACCCCTCTTATTAATCTTTTTTCTTTTTTCATGCGTAAACATGGCTGGCACTGAGACGTTATCATCTAAACGTAAAAATGGCTGAAGGTAGAACGACTGAAAAACAAAGCCGATTTTTTCCTGTCGTATGCGACTGAGCGCGCCGTCGCGAAGTTTTGACACTTCTTGTTCATCGACGATAACCTGCCCGCTTGTTGGCGTGTCAATACAGCCGAGGATATGGAGCAGCGTGGTTTTACCACTTCCGCTCGGACCAGTGAGTGCCACAAGCTGCCCCTTGTAAATATTAAGCGATATAGCATTAAGTACGTCTATTTTCTGTCTACCTAGTTTGTATGATTTTGAAACATCACGAATCGATATAATGATTTCGCCATCTTTTGGAGGCTCAGTCGAGTGAAGTTGCTGCTGCGTACTAGTATGGGAAAACCGCTCTATCGCTTTGATGGCGCTTGCCGTATCGTTCTCAAACAGATTAAGAAAGTCCTCTATATCACGAGAAGATACAGTAATTTGACTATTTTGTTTGTGTGGTGCGCCCGGACCCATGTCATTATTGTAGCATCTGTCATTTAGGAGGCCCATTAAGAGTTTTTCGTACCTGGTATAATGACGAACAATCGACGATGCTACAATAAAACAAATGGATGAAACCATGACGAATGAGTTTTCGCTATGCCTTATTCCGGACACGGTGACGACAGAATCGATACTGGCGGCTCGCAAGGAGCTGCCGCCTTCGCCGTATCGTGATGACGTGCCACATATTACCTTGCTCAAGATGATTAAGACCGCGACGCCGCTGAGTGACGATGAATTGCTGCGCGCCATGGACACGCTGCTCGAGCTGTCGAAAAATATGCCGCTTCATGCCAGTGTGTACAAACCTGCGAATCGCTCGAACATGCTCTATTCGCTTTCAAGCCTTCTCCTTCTGCAAGCGTCACCGGCAATGAAAGCGTATCGTAAAAACATCATCAAGATTTTGCGTCGCAACGGCTACACGGTCGGCTTTGCAGAAACAAGATTGTTCATGCCGCATATCACCGTGCGATTGGGCGTGCCGTATTCTCGGCCGGTAAAGGCACTGATTAAGCAGCGATTCGCTCAAGAGACGACGATTCGGTTTAACCGCTGGGTAATCTTTCGGATCGTGTATAAAGATGGGAAGCGTTTGGTGAAGGAACTGAGCCTGTGAGCATGTTCAAGAAGTGTCGATTTGCCTGCCGATAGATGACCTTTTTGGCGTGCTAGGGATTGATGAGCATTATTTTCTGTTGATCAAAAGTTTTATGGAATAGTCTGTTTGCTGCTAGTGCTAAAAAATAATAAATGCTAAAAATGGTATGAGCTGCCAGACAAGTAGCACGCTGCCGCCTATTACGCCGATGAGATGTCTCTTTTGATACGACTGGCGTGAGCTCGCGCGCATAACAACGTAGATAACGCTTGCAATGCAGTAAATTACTGCGAGGATTCCCTCTAGCGCGAAGGGCAACAAAAGAAAAAGAAAGGCATCGCCGCAACCAGCACCACCGTCACCGTACGCTTGCTGACATTGATTGGCTACGGCCCACATCCATATGACCCCAGCAATAAGCAATACAGCCCCTCCAATTGCAAAACAAAGAAGGCCTGTCAGTATATTGCCAAAAGAATCTACTCTTTTTTCGGTTGCCTGCGGTGGCAACTTTGGGAGAACTGGCGGCATGGATACAGTATCTCATAATTGTTATGTGAATTCAATGCTACTTGGAGGTATCTTTACTTGGCTGGGCGTGGGGACCTCGTGCGTTTTATAGATGACGGCGTGATAGATAAGACATTGCTTCGAATCCTCATCTCCACCGTATTAGAGAAATGTTATAATAAGGTTTATGAGAATCGCTTTAGTGGCAATAATCAATTTCTTCCAGACCTCTGCATGTGGAGGCATTGCTTACTTTATGAACTAAGACGATAAAAGTTAAGCCTATAAAGCCTCCACTCGGAGGCTTTATTTAATGAAAGGAGAAAGTAAATGATAAATAATGAAGCAATGAGCCGATCTGTCCGCAGTAAACTCGGGTTTGGGCTCAACCCAGAACAAAACGAACGGCCAAATCACGAGAGATACCAGGCTGACCTAGCTCACATTGCGAGCGCTATGCTACTCGGTGGCTACCGAGATATTTGCTCGCTTGGTCCCGAAGGTTCAAATTCTCACGCTCTGGCGCTTGATATCGCGAGCGCCCTTGGCATGGGTTGTTCGGATGCGCCAGATCATATCCTCACAGGTAGTATGCAGCAGGTGCTAGAAGAAACAGCACGCCAGGAATCACTGCACAAGCGAGTCGGCGTACTACCAATCGTCAATACAGTTGGTGGGATGGTTCGGTATAATAATCACCCTGACATGAAGCAGCACACGAATCTCAAGGAGATTTTAAAACGTCGAATGCGCGTGCTGGGCATTGCTCATTTTGCCGTGACACATAGCTTACTTGTCCACCCCACTGAAGCAACGCTTGCCCTCAACGGCAGAGAGGTTTATTCGCACCCACAGGCGTTAAGCCAGTGTAGTCACTACATAGACGCACTGGGGCTTATCCCGAGAGAGGCCGCAAGCACGTCGGCAGCTGCGCGTGATATCGCAAATGGCACGCTACCGCTTGGTGCGTTGGCAATTTCGTCACAAGTAGCAGCTGACATATATGGCCTATCATTGGTAGCTAACGATGTTGGCGACATCGGGAGTGACCAAAACATTACTGTGATGGCTATTGTTGCAGAGTCGAACCACTAAATCCGACTTGCTCGATCGCGAAGCTTGAGGTCAGCGAGTACGCAAGCCGTTAATGCTTCGACGATTGGTACAGCGCGTGGTACGACGCAGGGATCATGTCTACCAGTTGGAGCGATTGTTGTTTCGTTTCCCTCGCGCGTCACTGTCTGCTGTGTTTGCCCGATTGTCGCCGTCGGTTTGAAGGCAACCCGAAAGAGCACTGGCATGCCATTACTGATACCACCTTGCACACCTCCCGACTTATTGGTGATCGTCGTGACTCGGTCGGTTATCGTAAACGAATCGTTATGCTCACTGCCAAATTCCCGCGTTCCGTCAAAACCCGAGCCAATCTCAAAACCTTTTGTGGCCGGAATGCCAAGCATTGCGTAAGCAAGTAAGGCATCGAGTTTGTCGAAAACTGGTTCGCCAAGTCCGACTCGCACATCATTCATGACGCACTCAACAATCCCACCAACAGAATCTCGATTCTTACGCGCATCACGAATGACGGCTTGCATACGTTTGCTTGCTAAAAGATCTGGGCAACGAATGGGGCTCTGTTCAATGAGACTCTCGTTCACATCTTTGGGTATATCCGCCTCGATATCTTTGATGCTTTTTACATATGCTATCGGCCGCATTGGTGTGATAATCTGTTTCGCAATCGCTCCCGCCGCAACGGTCACCGCAGTAATACGTGCCGAACTACGACCGCCACCACGTGGATCGAAGCGGCCATACTTTGCGTCATAGGTGTAGTCTGCATGGCTAGGACGATAAGCCTCTGTAATGTCTTGATAATCCTTTGACCGTTGATCGGTATTATGAATCAGTAGGCCGATTGGGGTGCCGGTCGTTTCACCTTGATAGACGCCAGAAAGAATTTCAACGGTATCGGCTTCTTGACGCTGTGTCGTGTATTCGTTTTGGCCCGGCCGACGACGATCAAGGTCATGCTGAATGAGCGTCTCATCAAGCTCGATACCCGCCGGACAGCCATCGACAATCGCGATCAAACCAGCGCCGTGTGATTCACCAGCGTTGGTAACGCGAAATGCTTCGCCGAAGGTACTGCCTGCCATATAAGATACTCCTTTTCTTTAAAGTACTATAACATATATATTCTTCACTAAGAATGGCTACGTACCCTCATCGTATCTTTACATTAGAATAATTTAAGATTGCATGTATATTTAAAAGGTTGTATAATATATTCAAATTATATGGTTAATTATGAAAGAGCCACAGAGCAATATCCTACAAATCTTCCATATCAGGAAGATTATGATACTATGCGGAGTCTTATAACAGACATTGTCATTGCGGCTGATAGCGGTCTCTATGACACTTTTGATGCTACTGTGTTAAAGCGAATTACGGCAACTAATGAAGATTTTCTGCCAGGCGGAATGTTCTATGACAGGCTCGCCGAACTGCTCACTCGTGAGAAGCGGCCTAGTGACTATGAGTTATTCACGACAGGTATCGATATTGGAGCAAGGATTGGAGAGGATAACAAGACACCTAGGAATATCATCCTAGGTTACATGAATGCTGCTTTATGGATGGATACGCTCAAAACTGGATTCAATGGTCCACAGTCAACTGGGAAGGTTCACTATGGCATCGGTGATTATATGCGTAAACAGGTCATTGACCTTTTGCCCCTTGACGTAAAGACCCATAATCTTATGAAGGTGATGGGGAGTGGTTTTGTAAATATGCGTGAATCGAACGTGAATGATAACCATGCAATCGATATGCTACTCGTAAAAATGAATAATTTCGATAGAGAGTATCAGGCATTACGAGAATTTAAAACGACAACTTTAGATTACTACGGTAATGCAGAGGAGCTTAGCCCTGAGGAGTTCCGGGTCATTGACCGCAATGTGCGCCTTCTTAACCAGGAGTCAATGGCACACCGTAAATATGGTACAAAGCCCGCCTATACGGAAGCGTCGATTGGTGGTTCGTGGATTTTCTATGATGGCGAAGACTATAGAGAATCACTCCTGCGTGATGGTACAAATATACTACTTCCCCATTTTGCCTCGGTTGTTATTCACTCACCGCATACCGATTTACAAAATATTAATCTTGATGCGACTCGCGTGCGTACTGCAAACGCACTTATCCGCCAAGCTGGAAATGATATGCCATCAGCAGAGCCGGACTTTGCTGTCATCATTGCATTTGATGGCACTATGAGCGTCGACGCACATGGCCTGCAAACGGTTGATCGCGCGCTCAAGGATAGCCCGCGTATTGCCAGTATGCTTAAGGCTGAAGTAGCAGCAAACTTTTACGATCTCAGTATGCCTATCGATACAAATGCGGCAAGCGAACTAAAAAGTTATGTTGCTATGTCTACGGTTGAACGCCAGAACTTTGATCCCATTCTCCAACTCTTAATGCCTCGTATGCGCTACCTCGGCAGCTCTGCGCCTCCTAGCCCTGAGACAATACGGACTGTGAGAGAGCATGATGTAACTTGGTTTGTGCGCAAACTAAGAGAGGGTTGGCATCCATCACCTGATGCGATTGCGAATGCTGCTCGGGTGGGTATTGTGTTGGATCGAAATGAAACATTCGTAAGGGCTCATAAACGAGGTGCGGGACATGCAGTTATCGGGTATCATGCAGTCAAACGAGAGATAGACCTGCAACCCGGCATTGATTACTAGCCCAAATATCGCTGCTTTAGCCGGTCGGGGTGTTTTTTGGCACTTGTTCTCCTGCAACGAAAAAAGCCGAGCATTGCTCGACTATTTTCGTGGCTGGGCCGGCAGGATTCGAACCTGCGAATGCTGGAACCAAAACCCAGTGCCTTACCACTTGGCGACGGCCCATTAGCTCGACTAGTATAGCATGCTTCGGCCTCTGTTCCAAGACGAAACAACCCCGCGTAACCAGGCGGGGTTGTGGCGAGTGGACTGTGTCTGTGGCTAGGAGATGCGTACCAGCTGCAGCTGACGCTCGCGAATGCCGGCGCCCCATTTGATAGTATCGGTAATGGTTTTACCGATCAGGCTCTGGCCGAGCGGGCTTTTGGCGCTAATGCGGCCGTCGCTCGGGTCGGCTTCGATGCTGTCGACGATCGTGTAGATGACTTTGCGGCCGTTTTTGTCGATGAGTTCGACGACCGAACCGATGGCGACGAAGACAGCGTCACGCTTGCGTGGGTACAGTTTCGCACCTTGCAGCATGGTGTTTTTTTCCTCAAGATCTGATTCGATTGCTTCAAGCAGCGCTAATTTTTCGACACGTGCCAGACGCTCGTCGTGATTGTCGGTCTTCTCCTGGTCACGTAGTGCCTGGATCGTTTTGCGACGGTCCTTTTCCAATTGGCTGACGTCCTTTTTCAATTCTTTCAAGCCTTTTTTGCTGAGATAGATAGTGGCGGTGGTATTCATAGAGATAACCCTCCTTTTACTCTTTTTGCGTTCCCCACGTATCGGGGTTACGCTCTTTAGTATGCCGAACTTTGCTGAAAAAACAGTGAGATTTATCACATAGAAATTAACTACCCGTGCTGCTGTCGCCCGATTGCGATTGACCACCCATGCCGCCGCCGAACGATGGATTGAGCATGATCGACGTGGCAGTCGCGGCGTCGCTGTCGGACGTCCGGATAATGACCGTGTCGCCGACTTTGATGTCACTCACGCTTGCGCTTGAGCCGCTGTCGGTCACCGTCGTACTGCTAGTAATGGCGTACGTTTTGCTCGTACCGGACGACGAATCGCTTGACCCTCCACCGGGCTGCGTTTCGGAGATGGTAATACTGCTACTTGAAACGGCCGTGACGGTGCCGAAGCCGCCCGCGCGACGCATGCCGAAGTTGCCATTGCCTCCTCCAAACGAGCCACCGGAACCGTTTTGCGATGATGTACCGGTGCTACTGCCCGTTGATTTTTGATACTGCACGCCGCCCAGGAAGCCGCCCACACCAACGACGATCAGTGCGACGACGAAGCCGATATAAAGCGCGGTGCGGCTGCTCGGTGTGCCTTGTCCGGGCAGCCCCTCGTTCATAGAATCTTTGACCATGATAGAGCCTTACTTTTTGTAGTCGACCAGCGTGCCGTCTTTGAGCTGATAGGTGTGATCGGTTTTGCCAGCGATATCGAGGTCGTGCGTGACGACGATGATAGTCGTGTTCTGCTCGCGTGACAGCTTGTGCAGCAAGTTGAATATCTGCGCGCCGGTTTCGGTGTCAAGGTTACCGGTCGGCTCATCCGCCAAGATGAACGCTGGCTCGTTGGCAAGTGCTCGGGCGATACTGACGCGTTGCTGCTGGCCGCCAGACAGGCGGGTCGGCCGTCGGCGTGATTGGTCTTCGTCGATGCCGACGAGTTCAAGCAGCTCGAGTGCCTTGGCTTTGCGCTCTCCTGCTGGGACGCCGCCGAATTCCAGTGCTAACATGACGTTCTGAATGGCCGTCAGGTTTGGTATCAGGTTGTATTGTTGAAATACGAATCCGATTTTTTTGGAGCGGTAGGCCGTCTGTTTGTGGCCGGACAATTTGGTGATATCTTCGCCGTCGACGATGATTTCGCCTTTGCTTGGCTGATCGAGCGCGCCGAGCTGGCTGAGGAGCGTTGATTTGCCGCTACCCGATTTGCCGATGATGCTGATGAAAGCACCGGTTTTGACTTTGAAATTGATGCCGTTCAGCGCGTGGACGTCGCCGCCGGGTGCATGAAAGGTCTTGGTGAGGTCTTTGACTTCGATAGACATAGTAATTCCTTTCCTATTCCGTCCTTAGTACTTCTGCTGGGCGTATCCGGGCGATGAACCATGCCGGGATAGCGCTACCGATGATGGCAATGAGTAGTGTCAGGCCGACGCCGCTGGCGATAGTTGCCGGTGTGACGCTGCTGGTGACTGCTTTGAGGCCGCTGCGTGCCGTGCCGCCAAAGTCGCGGACACCACCGGCAAAGCCGCCACCGAACCCGCCGCCGCCTGGCCCACGTTGTGTCGACGCAGTACTGTTTGTTTGACTGTCGACCAGACCCTGCGTAATCGAGCCGCTGACGGCGACGCCGAGTGCCAGACCGATGATGCCGCCGATGATAGTGAGAGTCAGGGCTTCGGTCATGAACTGGGCGATGACTTTGAAATTCGTGCCGCCGATAGCTTTGATGACACCAATTTCGCGCTTGCGTTCGCGGACGATCATCGTCATGGTGAGCAGGACGATGACGGCCGAGGCGATGGTTGCGCCGATGACACCGGTCGTTGCCAGGTTACTGATGCTGCTCAGCGAGCTGACGCTTTCTTCTGCGCGTTCTTGTTCGCTCGTGACGTCGACTTTATCGCTGCCCAGTTTCGATTTGATACTGCTGACAACGGCCGCGACATTGTCGCTGCTGTCGGCGTTGACTGACAACGATGTTACAGCTCCGGCCTGGTCGGTGAGGTTTTGCAAGGTCGCAAGTGGGATGATAAGTCCGCTGTCTTGGAACGTATTACCAGTCGTAAAGATGCCTTTGACAGTGAACGTTTTGCTGTAGGCAGTAAAAGTGCTGCCAACTTTCAAACTGTTTTTGCTGGCGAGGTCTTTACCGACCAACGCTTCATAGTCGCTGGCGTTGCCGTTGATTGTCGTACCGCTGCTGATCGTCAGGCTGCCACCGTTGGTTGCAACGCTGTTGGCGTCGGTCGTACCGGTCACGGTCGTGCGAGGCGTCGGTGTTGGACGACTCGTGTCTGATGAACCACTGCTGCTGAACGATGGAGCAGACGAACTTGAGCTGCTACTAGAATCATCAAAGCGCTGTTGACGCTCACCAAAGCTTCCGAGTTCTAACGATGCCGTCAGGTTCGTGTCATCGGTGCCTAACTGGTCGGACAGTGTCGCGGTCGTGCTTGCGACATGGGCGATCTTTTGGATAGTCGATACCTGGGCTGCTGTCAGTGGCGTACCGCCGCCAGAAAAGCCCATGATTCCTGCCGGTGTTACCGTAATAGCAGTCGCAGACGATGCCTTGACTGAGCTGATTTTGCTTTCGACGCCTGCTTTGGCTGCAAGCATCGCGACGATCAGGCCGATACTGATCGCCAGCATGATAATGATAGCTCCGGCACGGATCGGGCTACGAATCGCGCCTCGGATACCACGGGTTAGAACGTTCATTGTTTCTCCTTTTGTTCGGCAGCTGCTATGTGGTGATACCAGAGACTACCGCTAATTTATTGAGGTTACAATGAAAGTATAATAAGGGCAACTTATATTAAGCTTGATTTTTTCGTAAAAGTGGCAGAAGCACTTGGAACATCGTATCTTTGCCGGCCGTGCTGGATACGGACAGTTCGCCTTTATGCAGGGTGACTATGTCTTTGGCAAGTGCGAGGCCCAAGCCCGAGCCGCCATCATTGCGTGATTCATTCGCGCGGAAAAAGCGGTCAAAGATATGCGGCAGCTTGTCCGATGGAATCCCCTCACCTTTGTTCGAAATGGTAAATTTCACCTGGCGGTTTTGCTTCGAGAGTACGACTTTTATCTGAGAATCGGCTGGGCTGTATTTCAAGGCATTGTCGACTAATATCGTAAAAAGTTCCTCGATGCTCGAAAGGTTTGCTTTTACTGCCAATGACTCGGTTGGCAGTTTCGCTTTGATGCGGCTCGCGTTTTTGTCGTAGCGCTGGATGACTTCGCTGACGATTCCTGTTAAGTCGACGGATTCCATTTCCAGGTTAGCGTGGTCAAGTTTGGACAGCTGCAGGAGCGTTTTTGAAAGCATCGTCAGCTTGTTGACTTCTTCCAGGTTGCTTTCTAGTAGTTCCTGCATATCGGCTTTGGTCAGTTTCGGGTCGCGCAGTGCAACTTCGAGTTCCGTTTTCATGACGGCGAGCGGCGTGCGCAGTTCGTGACTGGCGTCGCTGGTAAAACGTGATTGGGCCTCGTGCGCGTGCTCGATTCCGGCCAGCGTGCGGCGCGCTAACAGGTAACTGAGCAGACCGCCGCCAAAAAAGATCAAAATATTGACGTATACCAATGTCAGCAACAGGCTATGCGAGGCCGTGTCGCGCTGCTGATCGCGCAACTGCGTGAAAAGCTGACGGTTCGGGTCATTCTGGGTCGGCACTGGGACGAGGCTTGGCTGTTCGAGATGATTCTGAAAATCCATCAGTCGGTCGCGTACTTCGCCTGTGGCAACGCCATAAATTGTCATGCTGAATACGACACTGATGCTCATAAGAATCAGCAGGTACCAGCCAGTCAGCTTTAACGTTGCGGAGTGAAACATATACTTAGGTATATCAGCTCCGACTGAAATTACGCTTCGATTTTGTAGCCGAAGCCGCGGACAGTTTTGATCAACTGCTTGTCAAACGGTTCATCGACCTTGGCGCGCAGGTATTTGATGTAAACTTCGACGGTATTCAGTAAAATGTCGGCGTCGTAGTCCCAGACGTGCGACACGATTTGCTCTTTGCTCGACGGTCGGCCTTGGTTGCGCAGCAGGTATTCGAGCAATGCGAATTCTTTGCTGGTCAGGCGGATTTCCTGGCCGCCACGGGTCACGCGGAACGTCGTGGTGTCGAGTTCCAGGTCATCGGCTTTGAGCACTGTGCCTTTTTGCTCGGCTGGCCGGCGCAGCAGTGCGCGCACACGCGCCAATAGTTCGGCGAGCGCGAACGGCTTTACTAGGTAATCGTCGGCACCGCTGTCGAGACCCTTGGTCTTGTCGGCCGTGGTACCAAGTGCGGTCAGTAGCAGCACCGGCGTGTGGATTTTGGCTTCACGCATGGCGGTTACGATGCCGATGCCGTCGTAATCACCCGGAATCATCCGGTCGATAATTGCTAAGTCATATGGTTCTGTGGTCGCCATAGCGTACCCTTCGTCACCGTCATAGGCAACGTCGACAGCATACGATTCCTGCTCGAGCGCTCTTGCGACTGCTCGTGCGATCTTATGCTCATCTTCAACAACGAGTATTCTCATACTATTTATTATACTCCCCTTTTCTGACAGAAAGCTGAGCCTCAGATTCTCTGAAGCTCGGGATACTTGCTACTCCAAGTCTGCATAGACTGCAAAACAGGTAGTAAGTCTCGGCCTTTGTCGGTTAATCTGTAAATGCAACGGCTGCTGTCGGTGGCAGTTTCTTTGACGATGATTTGGGCATCTTCGAGCTGGTCGAGCCGCGCGCAGAGCGTGCGGGGGTTGATACCACCCACCATGTCTTGCAGCTGGCAAAAGCGCACCGCCTCTTCATTGATAAAATACCGCAAAAGCTGCGGCGTCCATTTGTTGCCGAGGATTGCCGTCGCGCTATCGACGCAACCGACCGTTTCGGAAGCGGTTTTCATACTATTACTATACATTAGATAGCGTTTTTTGGCAATTAGTCGTCTCCTGTCGCTTTGCCCGATCCAATCATTGTTCTTATACTGTCTATCTTCGCTTTGATTTTGTCCCGGCGTTGCTGAAAATCACTGATAGTCGAATCGAATAGGGCTGCAGCTCCCAACGCTTTTTGGCGGTATGGTTCGAAATGACTGTGAAACTTGTCCTGAATTTCGCGTAGCTTCTCCGGGTCTTCCTGCGTCCCATAAATGTGAAGGATAAATTCGGTGATCTTTTGATTAACGAACGCTTTCTCGGATTCCATGAACTTTGTAATATGCGCCGATACGATACCTTCGTCGCCCGCCTTTTCACCAAGCATCTCCGCGACCAGGCGTGCGACGTCACCGGCTAAGCGCTCCTCACCACCAAAGATTCCTTCGGTATCAGCAATTGCTGCTGCGATTGCGCCGTAATCGCGTCCACCCTGACCTGCGCCTTTTTGAATGACGGCACCGTCCTCGAACGTTACTTCTGTCAGTCGAATGCCTTTGCCAACACGTTGCTGTACGTCGGGCGATAGACCACGCTTATTCAAGTACAAGACGGCACATTCGGCGCTCAACATCTCGTCTGTTTTTGTGCCGTCGTTTTCGACGCTGATTGTGCATGATCCGAAATCGACCGGGTAATGTTCCTGCGCAATCGTGCCGATGGTGATACCTTCGTGAATAATGTCGTGGAGTGAACCGATCAGACCGCCAACCGCGTAGTCCGTCGGGTTGACATCAAAATGCAGTTCGTCACGCATAAAATCGAGGACACGCCATGAGCCGGTCGTGACATTGAACGAATGAATGTCGTTGTGGTATGGATGGTACGAGTCTTGTGCAGGGTTGCCATACCGCGTATAGACTACCGAAAGTGCTGTTGTTATTGCGTTAATGTGTTCCGGCGCCAATGCCAAGTTATCGTTTCTCACTTTTAAAACATCAGCGAGACGTTGGTGATAGTCAGGTGCATCGTGCTCCGATTCGTGCGGAAGTTCATGCGAGTGTTCCATGGTAGTAGTTTAATTATACCACAATTTATAAGATTATTCCACTAAGCTGCAATGACCTTGCGGTAGTCGACAGCCTTTTGTGCAACTGTTTTGCCAATCCGTAGTATTTGCTGTGGTGTCGGCCGCTCAAGCTTGATCTCTTTGCCTGGCGGCAAGATATCCTTACTGTTAACTAATTGAAATGCTTGCAGCGCAAGTTGATACTGAGCAAAGTTTTTCTGAAATTCATAATTGAGCAACCAGGTCGCGTATGAATCTTCTTCATCTGCGGCAATCGTTGGATTGTGCCTCAACGTGTTACGGCGGGCCAGCTTTTTGTCGTGGGAGTCGAGCGTTGATTCCGCGGCATTGTGGAGGCGTATAAAAGCCTGCTTGGCAATTTGATAGCGCTCGAGAAATTCTTCCATCGGTTCGATTTCGGGTATCTCGGCAACCTGATAATTCTTGTGAATTGCGTTATGAATCTTACGCGGTATCTTGCCGATGAAAAGCGGATTGCCACGAAAGCGTAGCGGTACATCACTGCCGAGTTCGGCTGCAAGGCGTTTATAATCGGCCGCCTCACCATGAAAGTGATGATCGTCGGCTCGTGACTCGTAATCATCAGGGTCAAATGTCCATTCATAGCCTGGCACGAACCAGTCTTTGGCCGTATGAATGACTTCATCAGGAATAACAAATCCACGGTCATCAGCAGGGAGCGTCAGCAACGGCTCGGTAGAGTCATAAAGATGGCGATATTTCGGTTTCCAGGCGCTGCGGGGCGGCAAGTGGATTGGCGACGCGTCTTCGTGCGTGACCAATCGCTCGCCCATATTAGTCCCGTCGTTCCCTGTTTATTTTCACCATGTTAGTTATGGTTATAGCGCATGATTTTTAGCTTGTAAAGTCCTGCGCTACAATTCGCCGTTGAACTGCGACTCAAACGCTTTGAGGAGCCGCTTGTCACTGGCCGCTTGTTCATCGCGAAATGCGCCGGCATTCACGATATCGATCATCAAAAATGTCGCGCCCGCCAGCAGCCGTGCGTGGCGGATTTCAGGCGGTTCGATAACGTGGTCTTGTAACGCGTCGACGCCGCTGAGTCTTCCCATGTAGGCTTGAACGAGCGCATTCAAATGGTCATTCTGATTTAAGTATGCCGTGAACATTAAATGCCCGTCGATAGGTTGACCTCCAGCTTCGGGCCGTATATTCCATTCGGCATTTGTCGGCAGGTTGATTTTATGGCACTTCCCTGGAGCAGCTTGGCGACATGAAGCGCAAAATACAATGGCTCGGCAACATGATGCGCGTCGGGTAGCGACAGACGATCCGTGTGTGCAGTATAAAACTTCTTGGCGTAGTCATAGGTTTCAAGTGCTGTCTCTTCCCGCATGTTTGTCGCTAGCGCAAACGGCATATCTGGCGGGCATGTCGCATCAATCTTGGTAAAAATATCCTCGTCCTGGCCGAGTCGATAATCAAGCGTTTGTTCTTTGGGAAAGTCTCCAAGTCTCATGTTCGTATAGTTATATCATAATACTGCCAAAATAAAAAAGAGGTTCGTCGCCTCTTTCTTATGTCTACTAATTGACGCTCAGGAGCGTCCAGCTACCGCCGTGGTTGTCGCTGCGCAGATGAAACGTGTGATCGCCATCGCTCAGCGCCAAAACTTGCGCCAGCTTGTCGCCGCTCTTGATGGTCGTTCGGATGCCGCCATCGATAAATTCGACGCGCTGCCCCTGATACTCCATCGTGCGTGGGGTCACCCGCAAATCGCGGCCGAATCCCATGCTCAGAACGGTGACTGGTATATTAAGTAGATTTTTCATTCCTTATTCCCCCTTCGGATTAGTTGTGCACGTGCGGATTTAATGGGGAACTATCGTAGCTTGCATGACCTACCGCTTGGTCTGCGTAATCGCCTTGATAGCGTGTGATCGTCGGGTGACGACAATGCGTTAAACGGCTTGTAGGTGGAAAGACTTTCGTCAGTACTTACATAACCATATTCATTATGTACCCCTGGTTTGCGAGTGGTCAATGATACTTATGTTTATCACAGCAATCTGTAGTGGTGTTCAAAAGTAATGTTTAAGCTTATCATTGACTTTTGTATACTAATGAATGATGAAAGTATATGAAATTCTCTTTGAGGACGGTGCCGAGCCGGAGCCGCATGAAATTCAAACGGCGTTATTCTTGCGCAAAACTGGCAAGCGGGTGACATTTCTAGCACCCAAGAATCAGCCGGGTATCAAGACACCCGATATTATGATGGACGAGTTACAGTGGGAAATGAAGTCGCCTGTCAGTGCCGGTGCCCGCTCGATTGAGCATGCGTTTAGGAGCGCTATCAAGCAGTCGGAGAACGTGTTGTTTGATTTGCGAAGAAGTAGAGCAAGCGATCAAGCGAATTTGACAAAAATAAAGCGGCAAATAACCCTGATACGCGGTAAGGAATTGCGCAGAGTTCTTGTTATTACTAAAGAAGAGGGGCTACTTGACTTGAAGTAACTGTTTATGCTACTATAAGCACAGGTGCCGAGGCCTCTGCTGGATAGCTAGGGTCGCGGTATCTTTTTTTGTTTGATAACTAAAATTTGCTATGATAGCGAACAGAGAATACGCCTCATGCCGAATGGCTAGAGGCGTATTCTTTTTGCTCGTAATTGTACAAATGAAAAGGCCGCCGAGCGGCGCGAACTGCGGTGCAGCTCGGGGCCTTTTCGGCGGCTCTCGTTATGAGGGGCGGAACGATGCGATGGCTTGGCCGACGATCCACACGATCGGGTGATTATGATTTAGTGCTTGCTTTGCACCGAAGACGATCGTGAGGGGCGCACAAGGTATGTCGGAGAGGCCACCTAAGGAGTAACCTCTTTCACAGACGACATTACGAATTGCCGATTCTAGCTTTCCCTGATCCGAGAGGCAAAAAACCTCTTTTGTCCAGATGCAGAGACCGGCGTACCTCCGTGGCTTTCCCGGTATGGCCGGGCTATATGTGGGCCTGCCGTATAGCAGAATCGTAAGCGTGTATTCCATTGTTACTCCTCTGTAAAGTGCGTAGGGGATGATTCCTATGAGTGAGTATATTGCAAAACAACACAATATATTTTCATTATAGCATAAATCAGTAATATTTACAATGTCGTGCTATGCTATAACAGATGACAAAAGCCCTTGAATTCGAAATTCACCACCGTCTGGACGGCGCGTTGGCGCGTACTGGCGCGATTACCACGCCGCACGGCACCATCGAGACGCCGGCGTTCATACCTGTATCGACGCAGGCGACGCTGAAAACACTCACTCCCGAGCAGCTGGCGGCCACTGGCGCACAGGCAACACTGGCGAACGCTTATCATCTATTCCTCCGCCCTGGCCACGAGGTTTTGGACCAGGCTGGCGGGCTGCACGCATTTATGCACTGGGACAAGCCGACGTTTAGCGATAGTGGCGGGTTCCAGGTGATGAGCCTGGGCGTTGGGTTTAAAAAGGTTATCGATATGACCGGTGACGGTGAGGCAAACGTGACGCGCAAAAAGGACAAACTTGCCTGGATCGATGACAACGGCGTGACGTTCAAATCGCACCTGAGCGGTGAAACACACCGCTTTACGCCAGAACTATCTATGCAGATTCAGCACGGCATCGGTGCTGACATTACTTTTGCCTTCGACGAGCTGACGACGCTGCATCATGACTACTATTACCAGATTGAATCGCTAGACAAGCGAACGCACCCATGGGCCGTACGCAGCCTGGCGGAGCATCAGCGTCTGAATGCCGAGCGCACGCATCGGCCGCCGCAGGCGCTGTTTGGCGTGGTCCAGGGGGCAAACTACGAAGATTTGCGCCGTAAATCGGCCAAATTTTTGGGTGACATGGATTTTGACGGCTACGGCCTGGGCGGCGCGCTGGAAAAGGACAAGATCGGTGACATCGTCCGCTGGATGAACGAAGAACTGCCCAAAAACAAGCCGCGCCACATGTTGGGCATTAGCGAGCCGGACGATATTTTCGCCTGCATCGAAAATGGTGCCGACACCTTTGACTGCGTTTCCCCTGCCCGCGTGGGCCGCAACGGCGCGCTGTATACGCCGCATGGTCGCGTCAATATCACCCGCGCGCAATACAAAACCGACTTTACGCCGTTTGACGCCGAGTGCGACTGTTATATGTGCCAAAACTACACCAGCGCCTACGTGCATCATCTGTTCAAGGCCGACGAAATCCTGGGCAAATCGCTGGCGACGATTCATAATATCCGTTTCATCGTGCGGTTGGTTGACGATATCCGCGCCAGCATTGCCGACGGCACGTTTTACGATTTCAAAAAAGAATTTCTCGCAGAGTACTATTCCTAAAAAATAGGAAACCCCGCGACGTATCGCGGAGCTTCCTTGGCGGTGCTCACGCAAAATCACGGGGTTGTTGGTCGCCTGAACCTGTAGAAAATGACCTCTTTGCCGGCGCATTTGCTGATCGTCGAAGATTCGCAGTGCACGCCGTTATGGCTGGTACGCCAGCGCTCGTCGATGAGCGTTTTGAGCTCTTTGAGTTGCTCGTCATCCATGTGACCATCGACGACGATGTCGTCGCACTCGCCTTTCGGAATTTTTTTTGCTCGCGCGAGGATGATGTTCTGCACATGTTCACAGACATCGTCAGGCATACCGAACTCATCGACGGTGATGTGATTGCTGTAGCTGCTAACTCTGGACGGCAACGCCGGCTCTCGGCGAGCTGCTGTGCTGCGTCGCAATAGCTTTAACAAAGTACACTTCCTTACGTTGTCGGACAAGTACTATTATACTATATAAATATATTTTTTACAAATAGGAAAACCCCGCGAGTATCGCGGAGCTTCCTTGGCGGTGCTCAACGCGGTCGCGGGGTTACAGGGATGCTATAAGCACCGTATGTGCTTGCAGATAGATTGATGCTGCAGCATCCCAGATCTGCTCAAAGCTACTGATGCGCATGGCGGATCGTTGCAAATTAGCGTCGTTGAGCTCGTAGTACACGTAGTTGCTGTTGACGCGACGTGTCAGATGTTTGAAATTCTCGCATTGCCGCAGCGCGACAACCCAACCTTCTGCTGCGTATTTGTGTGCGCTCAGGTGGAAGCGAAAATCAAAAATCCCTTCCTGTGTTTCTTCGAGCCAGTCGAAGACTTTCGCGGCGCAACGGGACGTGACGTGTTGCGTATCACTCCAGGGTGATACGAGGCTACGCTGGCCTTGCCGCGACAGTGCGGCAAGCAGGCATACGGTAAAATCGTATGCACTCAAGTAGACCTTTGTCTGCATGGTACTTCCTCTTCCTTTGATGAGTCGGATAGGTTTATTGTAAAACCTTACAGTGATTAATCAAGCGCAAGAAGTTTGCTATACTGAAAGCATGATTATTTTGCTGGTTATCCATATCGTGACGATGATTTTATCTCTCCTGTTGATGGCGGTTGCAACGGTAGCTGGTCTTGCAGGCAAGCGATTTGCGGCGATTTTGTCGAGTACGGGCATGGCGATGACAGCTATTGGTGGCCTGAGCGGTGGTTTACTGCTTCTAAGTACTCCACTTCCGCGAGAGTGCGTCGAACTCAGCCTTTACCTAGCAGCAATGACAGCGCTTTACATATTTGGCTTTGCTATGGGTGACGCCGACGACGCGCGGCTGATTCGTTCCTCTGTGAAAAATAGCTGAGATACGCTATACTACCAGGTATGAAAGTCCGCATCGAAATCGATACGAAAACCTTTATTCGTTTCTGGCTGGTGATTTTTGCCATAGTCGCTATCGCGGCAATCGTTTATAGCGCTCGGCAGGCGCTGATCATCCTCTTGGCGGCATTCTTTTTGGCGCTGGCGCTCAACCGTCCAGTCAGCGCGCTGGCAAACATATTGCCAGGCAAGAGCCGCGTCGGTGGGACGGCTATCGCTTACATCATCGTGGTCGTGCTACTCGGCGTATTCGTGTCGTTCGTGGTGCCACCGATTATCGAGCAGAGCGCCAAAGTGGTGGCAACGGTGCCATCGGTCGTTGACCAAGTCCAAAACCAATGGCAGGGTCTCCATACGCTCGTCCACCACTACAATCTCGATGCGCAGCTCGACCAAGCGCTTGGTTCTATCAAAGACAATGCCGCCAAGTGGGCTGCCAGTCTGGGTTCAAGTGTCGTGTCGAGCGTCGGCTCATTGGTCACATTTGTCACGCAGCTGTTTTTGGTACTTGTATTATCGTTCCTGATGCTCATCGAAGCGCCACGCTGGCTCAATAACCTCTGGGGTGTTTACAACGACGAAGAGCGCATGGAACATCACCGCGAACTGGCGACCAAGATGTACAATATCGTCACCGGCTATGTGACCGGTCAGCTGGCGGTATCTGGCATCGGCGCGTTTTTTGCAGGCCTTGTCGTCTTCGTTCTTAGCTTCATTTTCAACATACCGCATAACCTTGCCTTGCCATCAGCAGCAATCGCTTTCCTGCTGTCGCTCATCCCGATGTTCGGCGCCACGATCGGCGGCATACTTATCTGTCTGCTACTGGCGTTCAACGACGTGACGGCAGCAATCGTATTTGCCGTGTACTTCGTCGTTTACCAGCAGATCGAAAATAACTTCGTATCACCAACAATCCAATCCAAGACGGTTGAGCTGTCAGCCCTGGCCGTGCTGGGCTCGGTGACTGTCGGCTTGTACCTGTTCGGCATCGCCGGCGGTATCATTTCGATTCCGATTGCCGGCTCTATCAAAGTTCTCCTCGAAGATTACTTGGCCCGCGCCAAGAAAAAGCGCAAACAAAGCGAAAAACCGCTGCATAAACTCGTCAAGAAATTGCAGCAAGAAGAAGCGTAATTGTACTTTGGTGCGCGCCAAAGTACGCAAAGCGCCTTCTTTTGACGCAAAAGAAGCAAAACTTTTGCAACGGCTTCGCGTAGCCGCGATCGTCTCGCTATAAACGATGGTCGCTGCGGAACTCCCTACGGTCGGTCGATTTTCATTTCTTTAGTTATTTAAAATCGACAGGTCCTCGCGAATGACTCCATCGTTTATACCTCGCCGCTCTCGGTACGCTGCAGATGTTGCGGACAATAATAATTTATTAACATTACGGCGATACGAGGCCGTTACGAGTTTTCTTGCTTCTTCTTTAACGATTTAAAGAAGAAGGCGTTTGGTTCTTTCGCAAAAAGAACAAGAAATTATTGATATTCCCAAACAGTTCCAGCTTGCGTGTCGCGAATGACGATGCTGTCTTTTTGCAGCTTGTCGCGCAGCTTGTCGGATGTTGTCCAGTCTTTTTCGTCGCGGGCGCGCTCGCGTTCGATGATGAGTTGCTTCTGCTCGTCGGTAATATCGGGTGTACTTTCTAGCAGGCGTAGACCAAGCAGCTCGTCGATCGCTTCCAGCAGCTCTACGAGTGTGTGGTGATTAACACTATCAAGGCTGTGCGATTCGATGTAGCTAAACGTTTCATCAATGACACGCAGCGCTTCGGGCGTGTTCAAATCGTCGGCTAGCGCTTCTTTGATGGCACCGATGGCTGCTGGCGACGGGTCCATGTGCTCGCTGCTATCCACACCTTCGTGCGTTTGGTGGCGCAGCGCCGCGATGTTGCGCCAGTGCTGCAGGCGGTTATGTGCAGCCTGAGCATTTTCCAGGCTGAAGTTCGTCGGCTTGCGGTAATGCGACTGCAATACAAGCAGTCGAAATGCCAGTGGCTCGACACCCTTTTCTACAAGATCGTCGAGCGTATAAAAATTCTGCAGGCTTTTGCTCATTTTTTTGCCATCGACCAAAATGTGCTCGTTGTGCACGAACATAGTGGCGTACGTCGGATCGCTCTGCCCGGCGGTGCTCTGGGCAATTTCGTTTTCGTGGTGTGGAAACGCCAGGTCGATGCCGCCCGTATGGATGTCAAACGGTTGCCCTAGCCCCAGCTTGCTCATGACGGAGCATTCCAAGTGCCAACCTGGCCGGCCGCTCAAGTCGTGGCCGTCGATAGTCAGCTCCCACGCCGGTTCGCCAGGTTTCTTCACTTTCCAGAGCGCAAAATCATGCAATGATTCTTTGTCGTATTCATCGTTTTGGATGCGCTCGCTGCTGGTGTTGGCGTCGGTCAGTTCTACCAACTGGCCGTAGATTTTGCCGGATTTTTTGTAGGCATCGATGCTAAAATACACGCCGTCGTCGGCAATGTAAGCGTAGCCGCCGGCGTGCAGTTCGGCAATCAGCTCGCGCATGCCTTGAATTGTCGCGTCGTCGGCCGCTTTGATAAACTGCAAGGCGTCGGTATCGTTGCCGATCTTTTGCATGTCCTGCACGAACGTATCTCCGTAGTGGACAGTGAGTTTTTTGAGTGCTTCCATCGGGTCGAGGTCCGGGTATTTTTCGTGGCTGCGGCGAATGGTCTTGTCGTCGACGTCGGTAAAGTTCATCACATGCGTGGCGTTATAGCCATGGCCCGTGACAGTACGTCGCAATGTGTCGGCGGCAATGAATGCGCTCAGATTGCCGATGTGCACATGGTCGTAAACGGTCGGTCCACAACTATAAATCGTCACGCGCTCAGGGCTGAGTGGTTGCAGTTCGTCGACTTTTTTGGTGAGGGTGTTATGCAGCTTGATTGTCATAGTCTTGCAAGGCCTTATCTGTCGCGTCAATTAATTCACGGACGATTGTATCGTAGTCTTCGTAGGCGCGAAAGCCAGCGGCGTATTGGTGACCACCGCCGCCAAAGTAGCCTGCGACTTGCTCGGCGATGGGCAGGTTTGCGCGCAGTTTGCCGGTGATTTTGCCGTCTGGGTAGGTTTTGATGGCCACGCCCAGCTCGACGCCCTCCACCAGACGCATTTCGTCCAGCACCAGTACGCTGGGGTTGTATTGGTCACTGTATTTTTGGATGTCGTCCCACGGGATGTGGACGAGTGCTAATTTGCCGTCCAGATAGTATTCGATGCGGCCGATCAGCTCGCCTTTGTAGGCCAGGATTTCGGGCGCCTTTTTCATGAATTCGCGGCGACGTTCTTCGATGACATGGTTACGCGCACCCAGCTCGTGCAGCTTGCCGACCGCGTAATACGTGTCGTGCGTGACGTTTTGCGTAGTCAGGCCCAGGCTGTCGCTCATAATGGCAATGAGCATGTCTTCGGCCGCCTGCTCACTGATTGTCCAGCCGGCTGCCGTTGCCAAGTTGTAGAGCAAATGGCCGGTTGCAACCACGTCATCGCTCAGCAGCGTGTGCTCGAACGATAGGTTGCTGGCTGTGGTGTGGTGGTCCAGTACCAACACTGGGTGTGATTCCAAGAATCCGCGCACGCCGGGTGTTTCTAACACTTTGGTGATCAGTACGTCGGCCGCCGTATCGACGATCAGCGCCAAGTCGGCGCCGGTATCGAAATCATTCACGACTCTGTCCCAGCCGTTGATATAGCGCAAGTATTTGGGGATTTCGACCGGACAATACAAGATGACTTCTTTGTCGAGATCACTCAGGATTTCTTCGAGTGCGACTGAGCTGCCTAAGCTGTCACCGTCGGGGTTTTCGGCTTGGATAACGATGATTTTTTTGGCATCGGTGATGAGTTGGATCGCAGAATCGTACATTAACCCTTATTGTACCAGAGGTGCAACAGATGGGATATATTGACAAATATAAGCAAAAGTAGTATAATGAAATTATAGCCATACTCTTGGCTATGTAAGCTTTCCAAGTCCATCCACATTCTACCTGAAGGGTTAAGATGAAAATCATCTTCAAGGCGATAGGCTGGGGTATCACCTCAACAGTTGCGGCTGCATTACTTTCCCATTTCGTGTTTCACGTACAACCTGGTTACGTGACGCTCTTCCTGTTCTGCGGTCTAGGGTATTATCTCGGTGGCAGCGAGAACTAGTTGGTGGATCAAGCTTACACAGAAGCCCCGCACAATACGTGCGGGGCTGATCCTTTTTGTGGGGCAAAAACTAGAGTGTTTTTCGGCCTTCGAGCGCGTGTCCAAGCGTAATCTGATCGGCATATTCCAGATCCACGCCAACGGGGATACCACGAGCCAAGCGCGACATTTTGACCTCGATACTAGCATCTTGGATATGACGCTGCAAAAACAGCGCGGTCGACTCACCCTCAACACTCGCGTTGGTGGCGATAATCAGTTCCTGAACGCTATCTTTGCCGATGCGTTCCATCAGCTCGGGAATATGCAGCTGTTCCGGCCCGATGCCGTCGATCGGGCTGATAGCACCGCCCAGCACGTGGTAGGTGCCGTGGTACTGACCCGTGCGCTCCAGCGCGATGATGTCGAGCGGCTCCTCAACTACGGCAATAGTTGTTTTGTCACGCGAGGGGTCGCTGTAGAGCGACGATACGTCTTCGGACGCATCGATCAGCGCAAAGGTTACCGGACACGATTTGACGCCCGCATGCAGCTTTTGTACGCTGGCAGCCAGCTTATCAGCGACATCCGGCCGCGTGCGCAGTAAATAATACGCATAGCGTTCGGCTGTGCGCGCACCAACGCCGGGCAAGCGCCCGAGCTCGTCAATGACGTCCAAAAGCGCCTTTGGTAACAGTTGATTCACCCCCTACTCCTTACTCGCTCTACAGGCCTAGGTTGCCGAGGCCGCCCATGAGCGGCTTCATTTTTTCGGCAGCGATTTCCTGCGCTTTGGTCATGCCGTCGCGAATGGCGACTTCAATGTTGCTTTCCAGCTCTTCGATGTCGTCGAGGTCAACGTAGTCCGGGTTGATTTTTACCTTTTCTACCTTCAGTTCACCGTTGATAGTGATTTCAACCGCTGGGTCATCGTCTTCGCCACCGGCAACCACGACTACCTTTTGTTTCTTCAAATCTTTTTGCGCTTTGCGCAGGTCATTAAGCATCTTCATTTGGTCGAATGCGGCCATGTCTCTCTCCTTTTACAATTAGGCTCTATTATACCCTATTTTCTCTATTATTTATAGATGTAGAACCGGTCGCTGTCTTGGCTATACGCGGTGGTGACGATACGCGACGGCGTGGCGTTGATCGATTGGTGGGCGGCGCGTGTTGCGGCATAGCCGCCAGATGCCGGTGCTGCGGTAGCGATGGTAATGTCGGCATGCGGGCTGTAGCGCGCCACTGCCCGGTAAAACGCCAATTCGTGCTGTGTAACTACCAGATATGTCGATGACGCTCCTTTGACGTCGTGGTTAAACAACGTCAAATCGTAGCTAAACGTATTTGCTGTGTCGGGATCATACCGATAGCCGTTAAAATAGCGGCCAAGACCGGATAGCACAAGTCCTGCCACCAAGATTGCCAGCGGCACCATGCCCACAAAGCGTGCGTAGGGGTTGAGCGGAAACAGGCGGTACCACGAACGCAGCAAATAGCCCAGGCCGCTTGCAAGCAGCAAAAGCAGCGGCACGAACGTAATACTGGTAAAGCCTGGGTTGATGAGCAGGACTGGAATCAGCAGGATAATCCAAGCCGTCAGCGTATAGCTACGAGCGGTGTAGCGAATCGTAAACAGCTGCCAAACGCCGATCAGTATGAGCACGATCGAACCAAGACCAAGGAATGGTGTCATCAGGTTGCCGCTTTGTGGATGGATGAAATTAAAATACTGTTGGAAAAGGACTTTAAGGTTATGCCAGAGGTCGGGCGGCCACGTCGTTGGCGCACCAAGCAACTTCAGGCCTAAGCTGGGTGTGCGGATGACCAAATAAGCGAGCGGCGCGGCGATAATGAGGCTCATGACGATAAGCATAATCAGGTGCGGTCGTGACATTTTTTTGATGACATAGCGCACGTGCGGATGTAGCAAGCCGGCGCTCATGATGGCGACGACCAGGTAGATGCTGAGCGGCGTGTAAAGGCTGAGCGGCATAGCAATGAAAAACAGGACTTTCCAAAACCGTTTGTAGTGCTCGGAAGTAGTGATCATGGTTGCAATGAGCAGTAGCCAAACTGGCCAGAGGACATAGGTAATGCTAGCGTTGCCAGACTGTGCGACGTATAGGAACTGCCCTGTCGTAATCATGATGATCGTGGCAAGCACGGCGATGTTCGGCTTGAACCAGCGGCGTAGCAGCAAAACCGCACCGATACCAGCAATACCGGCACAGATGAGCGACGGCAGTTTAAAGGCGATCGTTGACGAGCCGAACAGGTCCATACTCAGGCGCTGAGCGGCAAAAAACGGCAAGTTGGCGATAGCGAGCGTCGACGTATTTTGCAAGTCCATAGACGCCGTCTGGATAAACGAGTTTTGTTCGCTTTGGCTCAAGCCGCCCGGTACGTAAAAGCCCGCGACCGCTAGCAGTGCCACAAAAATGATGACAATCAACCCATACCCGATCTGGTATCTGTATCGGTAAGTCAGAAAATCAGTAAGACTGCGCGCCATTTAGGTTAAGTATAACACAAACACTACTATTGCTATTTTGGTATAAATATGATATAATGCTACTATCGTATCACCGTGGTACGCGACCGTCGGATAGCATCTGACGAGATGACAGGCAGGAGGAATAGTATGTGTGCGGAAGCTGAGTTCATCGCGTCTTATGTTGATCTGTGTGTGATCAGCGTCGAAGACGAGGTCGACACGACGGTTGCCGAGGCGTATCGAAACGCGCATAACGCGTTTACCTACATTTTCTTTGGTGATGAAAAAGCGCTCGAATCCATCACGGAGCCGGCGTTCATCAACGAAGAGGTGCTCGGGCACGTTGTTGCTTGGGCTAAAGACAATGTTGAGCGTACGCCGTATGTTCAGGGGCATTTCGATGTGCTTGAAGCGCGTCTTCGTACCACGTAGGTCTTTTGCTATCTTGTGCCCAGTGTTGTCAAACTCGTATTGATAGCACTGGGCACGTTTTATTTACTCGTGCCGACGGTCGAGCGACATGAAGCGCAGTCGCTCTGGGTGGAAGTAGAGCTCGACTCTGCCGGTCGGGCCGTTACGGTGTTTGGCGATAATCAGGTCGGTGATGTTTTCGCGGTCGGTATCTGGGTTGTAATAGGCTTCACGGTAGATGAACATGACGATGTCGGCGTCCTGCTCGATAGAGCCGGATTCACGCAGATCGGCTAGCTGTGGAATTTGCGGGCTGCGCGATTCGACGGTACGCGACAGCTGGGAAAGCGCGATGACTGGTACGTTCAACTCGCGGGCCAGCAGCTTGAGACCGCGGCTGATTTCGCTCACCTCTTGTACGCGGTTGCCATCAGAGCGTCCGCTGCCCTGAATCAGCTGCAAATAGTCGATCACGATCAGGCCGAGCGGCGCGTTATGGGCAGCGCGGCGGGCTTTGGTGCGCATTTCCAGCACGGTCAGACCAGGTGTGTCGTCGATGTAAATCGGTGCTTCGGCCATTTCGCCGGAGGCTTCGGACAGCTTGGCAAAATCTTCGTCGCTCAGGTTGCCGGTGCGAATATTCCAGGCATCGACGCCAGAAACGTCGGACAGCATGCGGTCGGTCAATTGCTCTTTGCTCATTTCCAGGCTGAAAAACAGCACGGATTGCTTGTTGAGCGTGGCAACGTTGTACGCCAAGTTGGTCACGAGTGTGGTTTTACCCATGGCTGGACGGGCTGCCAAGATGACCAAGTCGCTGCGCTGCAAGCCGGCGGTCATGTTGTCCAGATCGCGGTAACCCGTTTTGACGCCGCGGATGGCACCTTTGTTGCGGTGCAGCTCTTCCAAGCGGTCAAAACTCTCGAGCAGGATTGATTCCAGGCTGGACAAGTCTTGTTTGAGGCTCTGATCGCTGACCGAAAATAGCTCGGCTTCGGCACGCTCGAGTAGCTCCTGGACGTTGAATTCTTCGTCGTAACCCAGTTCGGAAATGTCACCGCTGGCTTTGATTAGTCGTCGCCGGACGGCCTTTTGCGCGACCATGTCGGCATAGGTGGCGGCATGAGCGGCGGTTGGTACATAGTTGGTCAGCTCGGTCAGGTAGCTTGGACCGCCGACAGTGTCGAGCTGGTCTTTTTTCTTGAGTTCGTCGGTTAGCGTTAACAGGTCGACAGGTTTGTGGTGTTCGAACAGCCGCAACATGCCGTCATAAATCATGTGGTGGCGTTTGTCGTAAAAGTCGCGTGGCTTGACGATTTCCGACACGTCGGCCAGGACATCTTCGTCGATCAGTACGGCGCCAAGCAAACTCATCTCCGCGTCGGTATTTTGCGGGGGAATCTTGGCTTCGATCTGTTTTTTATCTGCCATATTATGCCTCGTCCAAACTCACTTCTTCTCCGCCTCCCATCATAGCAGCAATGTTGGCAAGTTGCTCGTCTGCGGGTGGTTTGGCTGTCGGTAGCGTGGCGATGGTCAGGCCGTCGTAGCCACTGCTTGCCAGCGCTTCATGCAGCTGGGTCAGGTATTTTGCTTCGTCGAGTTTGGTTTTGTTAAACTTGCGGCCAGTGTAGAGCGTCAATGTATCGCCGTCGAGTTCGGCGTCGCATTTGGCAAGGACGCTATGAAGCGCGATGAGGTTCTTTTTGGCATAGGAGACGACTTTTTGCCAATCGAAGTCAGCTGTTGGTGCTGATTTCCTCTCGCTGCTTGCCGCACCGTCTTTCTTCAGAGGCCGCTCTACAGGTGGCCGTAGGCCAGCCTGTGGCGCTTGGCTCGCCCTGACGGGGACATCCTCTTCAGAAAGAGGTGCGGCAACCAGCTCTCCCGCTGTCTCGCCAGCACGGGTGACGGCGAGCGGGGCAGTACCCGCTTCTGACAAAATCTCTGATTTTTCAGAAGAAGGGGCGGACACGCCGACAGGACCCGTGGCCAGCGACCTACGTGCGGATTTTGCTTCGGCAAAATCAAACGACGGGAGCGGTGCGATGGAGGTGATGGGAGCAGAAACTACTGCCTGTACTGTCGAAGCCGCTGCGTTTGTTGTTCGTGGTCTCGCGGCGGTGATGAGCGTTGTCAGCAATTTGAGTTGCGGTTGTGATGAACTTGGCACTTCGAGCAACGCGTCAAGCAAGGTGACCAGCTGCGGTTCGGCGGCAAGCTTGTCGCGAAGCGTGTGAATCAGCTGATCGGCTAGGATGCTTGCTTGAACGCCACTTACCTCTAGCGCGTCCAGTTTTGCGATGACAGCTGCAATGTCGCGGCCGGCAACCGCCTGTAAAAGCTCTTCGACGGCCTGGCGCGGAGGTAAACCGAGCGTGGATTGGACAAGATCAAGCGTAATACCCTGTTTGCTGTCGGCAAAGCTCGACAGCTGATCGAGCAGACTGATGCTGTCACGGAAACTGCCGTCGCCACGGGCCGCGATGGCCGCGAGTGCGTCGTCATCGGCCTTCATGTGCTCGGCGTCGGCAATGGCTCGCAGTTGGGCCGCCAAATCGGTCGGACTAATGCTGCGAAAGGCGAAATGTTGCGTGCGGCTGATGATTGTCGCAGGAACTTTGTGAAGATCGGTCGTCGCTAAGATGAACACCACATGGGCTGGCGGTTCTTCGAGCGTTTTGAGCAACGCGTTGAATGCCGGCTTGCTGAGCATGTGTACCTCGTCGATGATATAGACCTTTTTGGCGGCCGAAACAGGCGCGATTTGCACTTTGTCACGCAGGTCACGGACGTCTTCGACGCCGTTATTGCTGGCGGCATCGATTTCGATAATGTCGAGATGAGTCGTTTCGTTGTCATATGGCAGCTGATTGATTTCGTGCGCTAAAATACGCGCGATCGACGTCTTGCCGACGCCACGCGGGCCGGTTAGTAGGTAGGCGTGCCCGATTTTACCCTGTTCCAAGCTGCGTCGTAAAACCTCAGTAACTTGGTCTTGGCCAACAACGTCCTTAAGTGAACTAGGACGATATTTCCGATAAAGCGCCTGGTGGTTGGCGCCGCTCTCCCCTTTTGTACTCATAACTATCTCTATTGTACGCTGAATGTATCGATTTGGCTGTTGTGTTTATGTGCGTTTCGTAAAAAATAATCACGGATTTACTCCGAGATTATTTTTATAGCTAAGGAAAAAGCCCAGCGAAGCGATAGGACAAAACCTTGGTTTTGTCCTATATGTCTATAGCGGTGCTTCGACAGCTGCCCACTGTGCGTCGGGGTTGTCTTCGGGGATGATGATCGTGACTTGATCGCCTTCGTGCAGGCGGAAGAATGTCACGCTCGCAAGCAGGATACGGTATTCCTTGCCGCCGACTTCAACGTAGTAGGCACCGTCGTGTTGTGTCAACGTACCAATGACCTGACGGCGCTCGATCGGGCCGATCTGCTTGTAGATGAAGCTGCCATCGTCGGCTATCGTCAGTTTCAGCACGTCGCCTTCTAGTAGCTTTGATTTGCTGGCGTAGTTGGCTGGTACTGGGTAGTTTTTGCCATCCGGGCCGACCATGACTTGGCCGTCAAAAACACCTTCGATGACTTTGCCGGTGACGTCTTCTTGGCTTGATGTTCGTGGCGTGACTACTGAACCATCGTCGCCGATGATACTAATCAAAAGCTCCTTGGCAGCCGCCAAATTCGTTTCTGCTTCTTGTATGAGTGATGTCAGTCGTTTAACTTGTTTTTCTGGTAAATCAGACATGTTCTCGCAATCCTTGTCTGTTTTTGGTAGTAATACCCTCATTATATACCAGTCCCCTGGCAAACTGTCAATCAAATTATTTTTTGTCCACAAAAATAACAGAGGTTTCATAAAAAGCGTTGTAGAAACGACGGGATATTACGAAAAATTCTGCAATACACGATTCATATTTCGCCGTTTTTGGCAAATGGCAGCGACCTTTCACTTGTTCCTTCATAATGTTTATGCTATGGTAGCTTTGAAAATCATGAAAAACCCACTATAAACGGGCACAGTGATGGCACAAACAAAAACAGTCAAAAAACCACGCACACGATCGCACAGAGCGAAAAGACCGGCAAAATCATCGGTCAGAACAAAGTCGCTGAACACGGCCCATGTTGTTGTCGCTGTGGTGGTTCTTGCGTTGCTTGCGGGGGTAATCCTGAATATTGTCAGATATCTGCAACCGACAGAAGCGCTGAGCGCGACTGTCGTGAAAGTCGAGGCAGAAAAAATGGCAGGTGCGTCTGTCTATAAGGACAGTTCTGCATCGGGTGGCAAGGCTGCCAGGCTGACAAAGAGTGGAAGCTTGAGCGCGACGACCCAAACGGGCATCAACAAGACGCTCGGTATTACCGCCAGTGGCAACCAGTGTGATGGCGCCCCGACGATGCAAGTCAGAGTGGACGGCAAGACGGTCGCGACGCAATCGGTAAAAGCAACCAAGTGGACGCACTATACGTATGCAGCGTCACTGGCGGCTGGCTCTCACAAATTGCAGATAACATATACTAATCTGCACGAGAAGAAATTCACCTTTTTATGGATATTCAGTTGGACGCTTTGTCGACGTAGCCTGCAAGTGGATTCGGTATCATATAGTGGCACGACTGCGACGACAAGTACTCCGTCGACGATAAAGAGCGGCTCAAGCGGTAGCTCGTCGCCCTCGACTTCGCCGACATCATCCGCGAAAACGTCCCCTGCTCATTCTTCTGCTCCGTCAAAATCCAAATCGGCTTCACCGAGCAAGCCTGCTGCGTCAGGCTCACCTACTGCCTCGCCCAAGGCTTCTTCGTCGTCTTCAGCTTCACCGTCGGTCTCACCGTCGAGTACACCAGTGGAACCAACAGGGGTTACGGGCAGTTGGACATTGAAATTCGATGATGAGTTTAGTGGAACGTCGCTCGACACGACCAAGTGGGCGAAATCGTGGTATAGCGGTACGAACAATGTCACATCATCGGCATCCAATATCGCGGTTGCTGGCGGCGTGCTGAAATTGACACTGTCCGACGCGAACACTGGTGCAATAGTCACGACGAAGCCTGGCGGCTCGACAACAGGTTTTACGCTTGCTGCCCCGAGCATTTGGGAAGCGCGTATCCTGTTTCCGAGTGATGGAACGAATATCTATAACTGGCCGGCATTCTGGGTATTGAATGATTCACCTGGTAACACGGCCGAAGAAATCGACATCGCTGAACCATGGGACGGTGTCATGCAAACAAACTATCATGTCGGAAGCTCGAACCCGAGCCATTCGTACGCGGGTTACCGCGATGGTAAGTTTCACGTTTGGACGATGTATCGCACGACCACCACAATGTACTTTTACGTTGACGGCACTTTGGTCTATACGCTACCCAAGGCAGCGGCCGATAACGGCCATGCGCAGTACGCCATACTCAACGTCGGCCGAACCTCGTCGGGCAATCATACGGTGTATGGTGCTGCTTCGACGGTTCAGGTCGACTATGTTCGTGCGTGGCAATAATTGTTCTTTGTGTGACCAAACGAAAACCGCTCCATAGTAGAGCGGTTTTCGTTGTTGCAATCGGATCGAATGATTGTGGGTTCTGAGAACGAGTACTAGACCAGTTCGACAGAAGCGCCAGCTTCTTCCAGAAGTTTCTTTGCGTTGTCAGCGTCGTCTTTGCTGACCTTTTCAACGACGTTCGCAGGAGCGCCGTCAACGATAGCTTTTGCTTCACCAAGACCAAGGCCGGTGATTTCTTTGACAGCCTTGATAACAGCGACTTTCTGTGCACCAGCGTCAGCCAGCTTCACTGTGTATTCGCTCTTTTCGTCAGCAGCAGCTGCACCAGCATCAGCAGCTGGGCCAGCAGCGACAGCGACTGCAGCAGCTGCAGGCTCGATGCCGTATTCGTCCTTCAGGACAGTTTTCAGTTCGTTTACTTCGAGGACAGTCAGCTTTGTCAGCTCTTCTGCCAATTTCTTTACGTCTGCCATGATAGTAGACTCCTTTATGATTCAGTTAATGGTTGTAGGTTGCTTGTGAAGTTACGCAGTTGCTTTAGCTTCGACACCATCCAGCAGCGCGTGGAGGTTGCCCGAAAGCGCGTTGGTAACGTCGTGTACCGGTGACAGCAGTTGTGCGACGACCTGACCGATAAGCTCGTTCTTGGTCGGCAGACCCGCGAGGGCCTTGACGCCTGCTGCGTCGATCACTTCGCCTTCACTGCCGAAAGCGCCGACGAATTGCAAGGCCGGATTGGTCTTGGCAAATGCGTCCAGTACTTTGGCTGGCGAAACTTCGTCTTCGGCACTGACTGCGTACAGCAGCTGGCCGGTCAGAAGCGACGTGTCAGTGTTTTTGTAGGTTTCGTTCTGGCTCAAAGCGACGCGGACCAGGCGGTTTTTGACCACCTTGATGACCACACCGGCTTCGCGAGCTTGGCGGCGCAGCTGCTGAATATCAGCAACACTGAGGCCGTTGTAGCTTGCAAAGACAGTCAGCTTTGAGGTTGAAAGCAGTTCTGAAACTTCAGCAACCAAATCGGTTTTCTTAGCTTTTGTTATCGCCATAGAATTCTCCTTTGGTTACAGTTCTGTCTCTGCGGCGTATCGCTGCGTTGGCCTGCTGCTGTGCTCGCTCACTGTACCTATATGTACAGCTCACTGTGCGCATCGCGGCCGCCTTGCGCTACATCCACAGATACAAAACTGGATTTGTTGTTTTCGATCCGAATTGTCAACGGGCGTACATTACATGTTTTGGTCGCCGCGCATATAAAAAAGTCTTTGATACTCGCAGACGACCAAAGACTTTCGGGTGGATAAACGTATGGTGGTAGTTATCGCCTCGGTAGCGGATTAAGCACTCGGTGCAGCTACTGTCTTTGGTAATGTCTTGTGAAATTATAGCAAAATGACGCGGAATGTCAACCTGAAATAGCAGCTATTATGGGGAGTAACGGGATAAAGGGGGCATAATTGCGTAATATTTTTATATGTGTTATAATATACTATTATGCCAAGGAAACCTGGAATTTCTTTTAAGTACGAGAACATCTTGTTGGTTAGTAAGAAAATCGTCAGTACCGAAGCACTTGATGTCGGTGGCAATCGGTATGTCGTTTCACCGGAAAAGCTACAGACTGTCCTAGAACTTGGCAGGACGGCGATCGACGATCAGATAGAGATGATATATAACCGTATGCGGTCTCATAATCCTACTGTCGTTCGGCCGTCAATCTACGCGGTTCAGTTGACGAATCCTGATCAATCGCACTGGGACGTATTCGTTGAGGGCGAAACAGGTAACCTTTCAGGCGGAGTCGTGAATGATCCTGCTCCGCTAAAACCAGATTTTATTCCCTACTGGCAAGCAGTAGAAAGCAGCGGATTTTTTCCAGAAGTCGGTCGTGGGTTTACTGGTACGGACTTATGGCTGATGCTCCGAAAAGACCGCTATAAGCGTTCAGAGAAAATTTAGGCAGTACTGCACGAAAACGCTTGCAATGTGCACGTCGCGGTGGGATAATCGCTGCAACAAGGAGTTTATGTGAGTCGCCCGCGGTATAAAGCGCCAACTGGTGAGGACATCTCTGAACGACAATTTCTGATCAAGGACCAGTGGGATAACGTTGTGCTTGGTGCGAACGGCCAAGAGTTGGTGGGCGCGGTGCTCGATAGCCAATCACAGACAGAGGAGTATTTTGGCGAAATCGGCCTGGCCGGCCAGGCAGCTGCTGGCATTGAGCAGCTGCTCCACCTCGAGATTGGTGAGATGGTCAAGCATACGGGCGAGTTTCAGGAAAATCCGTATGGACGGGTGGCGGTATCGATGGGACCGATTCTGCAAGTTATCTACGCTGACGATCCATATGTAGCGGGCAACTATGTACGCATGCAGCATAACAAAGTGAACCGTACGGATAGTAACGGCCATACGCACCATGCACTTGACCCCGATGCGTTTTACTGGGCGCATGACACGTTTGTGCAGGCTGCACGACGCAATCGCCTGCATTTTACCTCGCTCTATCAAGAACACAAAGGCATGAGCGACGAACAAATCGCGGTCTACGAGCGCGAGGTCGACGAGCAGTGGCAGCTCGAGTCAAACACCTGGTATAGCTACTACGGTATGCCAATGAACAATGTGCCCGAGGACTATAATGCCTACGTGCCGTGGCGCAAAGATTTGATTGATAACCATCTGGACCTGGAGCATAACGAGATGGCCAAATGGGCGATAGATGCGGCGCAAAGTGGCAAAGCGCCCCGCCCCGAGCTGGTACCGAAACGTGTCTGGCGTTTAGCCGAAGTGGCGCTGGCACCAGCAACCGAGATTTTTGGTCTGGTGACGATCGGCGAAATCTCACCGGATATTCGCGAGAAATTTGGTATTCCGTTTTCGACGGAGCAGCAAAAGCAGCTCGATGAACTGCGGACCATTGCTAAAGCCGTCAACCTCCTTCCCGACCCTATGACCTATGTGCCGCAAGCCTACGACTCGCTTGTCCGTGAGCGCGGTGGGCACAAAAACAGGCTCGACCGCATGATTTATACGGGACAATCACTCGGCGCGCGAGCTGTTAAGCGCGTCGTCGAACCGGTGCGCAAACTTGCGGCGTAGATTTTACGATAGCGCAAACGCTGAGCGGGTTTTTGTCCTAATAGCGATCTTGTGTCCACAACTCGCTTGCGACGAACACATCGCCCGCCGGTACTGAGAATGTTTTACGGGTGTAGCTAAAGTCGTTACCACAGTATTGAGGGGCAGATTCTGCATGCGTGATGTAAACGCGTAGATGAGGAGACGTGGTACTGTCGCTGCTAACGAGCTCGGTGGTGTCACCTGTCGCTGTATCTGTGGCTTCTGTCGAGGAATGATTGGTTTCGAGAGTAACTCCGATACTTTTGGCAGCGTCCTGTAGCTTCGTTGATAAGTCAGGATCATCTTTCACGATGTAATAGACGTTATAGCTTGGCTCCTGAGAATCGACGCCACCATAGCCGTTGAAGCTGTACGTGCAGACCTTTTCGCCTCCGGCATCTATGAGCACCCTCTCGATAGGCTGTGATTTGTCTTGTGCCAGATTCGGCATGTATATGCCAGGGGCAAAATACGCGCCTATGCTGAGTACAATCAGAAAAATAGGTGTTATAACCGCACCGGTAACGATACCACGGGTTGCAATCAGCTTGTCTTGCGGAGTTTTTGCACGGAGGCGAATAATAATCGACCAAACAAGCCCAACGGGTGCAATGAAGACCGAGCAGACGACGGCCAGTCGAGTACTGATGTGTGACTTCTCTTTTTGAGAGGACGTCTGATTACGAAGCGGCTTTTGCACGAGATTCCCTGTAAAAGCTATAAGTTACCGCAAAATTTTCGAGTTCGTAGGCATTGAACGAATACAGTAGCGCATACACGGCGAGCGCTCTTTCGACGGGCTGTGGCGCGATGCGTGCTGCCTGGGTAACTGCTGCGGCCGGTGCGCCGACGGCACCGCTGACGGCAAAGTCATACGCCATAAACTTTGCCTTTCCCCTGAGTCCGAGGACTTTTACAAGCCGTCGTGCATCATGGTAGATTTGTTGATTATCAATCGTTTCGCCATCGTCAACCGCATCGATAAACCGCTCCCAGGCGTACAGCAGGACCGTACGCGTATGGAGCCAGTAAAACAGGAAAAAAATGACCAGTACCGGTACGACAAGAAAATCACCAATAAGTACGACATAGCCGAAATTTGGAAAATGGAGTATGCCCATAGCTTGAAGAACGGTGTCGGTGACAATAATCGCGATCGGAACAAAAGTAATTAATAGTGCCACCAGATACACTTTTCGAAAAATAAGGTGCCGATACGCGATGATGCGTTTTTTGTTTGCCTGCATAAACGCCTTGCTGTCTTCGGCAGACACGACTTCTCTTTTGGTCAGATACCGTTTGACCCAAAAACGCTTTTCGATACGGTCAAGACCGGCCCGCGGAATACTGTAAAACAAGATGAGTGCCACGAGTACAAGATAAATCAATGGTGAGACGACAGTAAAAGGACTCCAAGCCTTACCGAGAGACGGCAACACGCTCACTGCAACGACCAACGCGATGATCGGCCAGAACAAGACAAGCGTATTGAGTGTCAATGACGCACCCCGCAGTTTGAAAATTTCAAGCAGCTCTTTGGTCAGCTCTTGTACGTTGGACGCTACCGGCGTGGTATTTTGCGCGACTTCTTGGGCGTGAGGATCGGATATCATAATGATTTTGAGTGTACTATAAAAGCTTACGTTAAGCTACTCGTAGCGATTTAGTTTTTCGCTTGGTTGCGTTTTGCCTGCGCTTGCACGAGCCGAGCTAGGACTGCGACTGGGTATTCTTGACCGTAAGCAACGCGGAAAGTTTTGCTACCACACTGGTAGCCGAGCGACTCAAGCTCTTCTCGGTCGGCGTCCGACAGTCCGTCAAATATTTCAACCCCTAACCATTTTGCATAAATCGTGACGCATGCAACATAGCCGTGATATTTGAAGAATGGCTTCCCGTAACTTATCGTTTCTTCGGCATCAGGTAGCGCCTGCTTCATAATCATGCGAAATTGTTCGATAGTTGGTCGGGCCTCGGCTGGTGCTTTAGCAATGAACTGGTCAACGGTGGATACGGAACTTGCTTTCATACATCTAGTATACCGCGTCAAAGAAAACACGCCGCCCTTCTTTGCTGTTGTGGTGATTCCACAGTTCAAACATAGCAAAGCGCCTATGGTATACTGGCGACATGCAACCACAAAACCAAGAAAATTCTCAGTCTGTTCTGCCACAGGACGATGCCGTGCTTTCTGTATCGCCGAACCCTGTATCACAGGTGCCGGCAGCTCCTCCTATGCCGCTTTCGCCCCCTGCTCAACCATTTGCGGCGCCGATACAGCCTGTGCAAAAATCACGTCGCAAGAAGCTTATTATCGGCATCGTTGTCGCGATTATCATCATCGCTGCGCTTGGTGGTGGCGCGTTTGCGCTGATTCGTACGCTCAAGCAACCGACAGCGTCGCAATCTGCGACAGCCAGCGTACCGGCAGGTTGGAAAAAGTTCACCTCTAAAAAGTTCGGCATCAGCTTTGCGACGCCAAAAGAATGGTCGGTCTACGAGTTTGATCCGCAGGATTTGAACACGGGTGCCAATGGTATCACGGGCGACACGATCAGCGTTGATGTGCCAGTAAAAAACGCGAGTGAGGACGAGTATAGCTTTCGGGTGAGCAAAGGTGTGCTTGGTGATATGGTCAAGCAAGTATCCGCCTCTAACAGTAAAGTGGGCTACAAAACAACGACAGAATCACTCAAATGGCAGGGTTATGATGCGACGGAAACCGCGACGGATCTGAAGGACGGCGATGGCAAGCCCGTGACGCTCCGTATGCTCTATGTACAGATCGGCGATTACGTCTTTATTGTTCCAGCCAGAGACCAAGTTCCCAATTCCGTGACGGAAGGTGCGGTAACGCAGGCACAATATCAGCAGTTCGTTGATTCTATACGCGTCGACAAAAGCGTTGTCGACGCGCAAGCAAAGCAAGACAACAAGCCGGAAACGCTGGCACAAGGCAAGAATGTGACGCTTGGTGCAGTGACCGTGCCGGCAGGCTGGAAAAAGGTTACGGCGAAATACGGCATTAGTTTTGCGACGCCGAGTGGCTGGGTAGAAGAAGAACAGTCGAGCAGTCTTAGTGGTGGAGCCGTGTATTTTCTGACGGTTGAATCATCGAGTTCGGCCGACGATAGAGGCTATATGACGATAGGTGTCTATACGTCCGATCTTGACTCGATCACGAATCAGTCAGCATATATGGCAGGCGCATTTGGTGGCGGCGTTTCGTCGACGACCGAAAAGATCACCTGGAATGGCTATGATGCGCGCCGTGTCACTATGACGGCCAACGGCCAACAGCAAATGGCACTCTATGTTCGTGTCGGTAATTACACCTATGCCCTTCCCGATCCAGACAATAGCGCGCAGTCGAACGTCGAAAGCGGAACGTTTGACGCCGCGACGTATAAAACGTTCGTGAATACGATACGAGTCAGTAAGCAGTCATAAGATATTTTGCTTATCGCAATGGAAAACCCGCCAGCGGCAGGGTCAGATAACTGACGGGTTTTCTGCAAGCTGGCGGGGATGCGCCTTGTTATCCGATGTCGATTTGAAGGGCCCTCCATACGGGTAGGACCGGTATGGCGGTTAAGGGTGGAGCGTTTTCGGGCCGGCGCAGATGAGCTTCTCGTAGCGGGCACAAGCTTGTCGCTGCGTCGACGATAAACGCCGAGCCGCGATACTGGAACTGGACTGGCTGGTCGGCTACTCGGGCCTGGAATTTGGCTGCTTCAAGCATGCCTGATATGTCACCATACTCCTTTTCTAATTCGTGGTCGAACGAGCCATCGGGGCACGTCACGAGAAAATTCACCTATACTCCTTGGGGTCGGATAACTTGTTAAGGCACACCTATTATACAATATGCGGCGGTGTAATGCTAGATATGCTTGCTCAGACTGTTTGCATGATCGACCAAGCTCTTGTTGCCGGATTTCTTGGCGTAGTGCTGCATGCGCTTGATGGTGCTCGCGTATTGCTTAATGGTTTCGGTGGTCATGTCTTTGCCGAGTTTTTGCTGCTCATCAAAAAATAGTGCTTCGTAGCAGCGTCGCACGAGTGACTGGTCGCCGACATGCTCGAACGCTTTGATAGCTGCCTGATACTTGTGTGCGTCGTAGAGGTAGGCACCTTCGGCGTGCCAGCTGTCGCGTAGCAGCTCGGTCCGTTTTGGCGCATGCTGGGCGAACTTGCGAGCAGCCGCAAAATGGTGTTGTTGTATGGCGTGTACGGCGCCGTTATGCCCGACCATCCCAATGAGCGTCATATCGCGGCTATAGGTGGCAAATTTCAGTGCCTGTGTATAGTTGTTGCGTTGCATTAGCGAATTGACCAGCATGGTATATGCTGCTTCGAGATTGTGCGTCACAATCGACCGCTCGTGCGACAATATGTAGGCAAAGCGCGATGCCTGCAAAAAATCTTCGGGGTTGACTTCGTGTGTCGCCAAATATGAATCGGTCGTATCCAGTAAGTTGACGCTGACGATTTCCTCGATCGGCATCAGTACGGCGCCTTCCTGACCCGTATAATTTGCAAACGTGCCGTTGGTGGCTTCGATGTCGATGCCACCGTAGTGCAGCGCAACGTGTTCGGGTAACAAGCGGACTTTGAGGTCATTGACGGAAAAATAGCGTGAATAGAGGTATAGGTAGAGCGTGACGATCTGGTTACAATCGCCCACCAGCTTTTCACGGCCGGGGTCGCGCAGCAAGCGCCCGAACGAACTAGATTCGCGATATTCGTAGCGTCCATGAACTGGCGAGAAATAATCCATGAGGGCATGAATCAGAACCACGCGCTCGGCATCCACGTTTGCATGGGGCGCCAGCCGCTCGACATGGGCTACGATGCTGTCAAAATGCCGGCTGTTTTCGCTGCGAAAAAACTCAAAATCCTGCGCGATAATCTCCAAGTTAGCGTACAGCTTGCGCCGTTCGGCTTTGCGCAGGTATTTATAACCTTTGTAGCGGTATTCGGTCCAAAGGTTAATGAGAGCGACGTCTCGCTGCAGCAGTTCGCCAAGACGCTTGCGGGTGCGCGACGCGTCGCTGTGCTCGGTCAGACTCTTAAAAAACAACCCGACTGAGCGCTCGTGCGCATCGGTGTATGGTGCAAAAAAGTAAAAAAGACGGCTAATGATGCCCATAGTGTTAGTGTACCAGTTTTATACGGGTGCGTCGTATTCAGTCAGTTCCCACGGATGGGCATTGATGTCGCTAAAGCGCATATGAACCGGTGTAATGACAAAGGGTGTTTGGCCGGGAATGTCTTTGAATGGCAGTGAAAACGGCAGTTTGGCGTAGTGGTGCTTGCTGTAGCGTGCTTCAAATTCGTCCCACGCCAGCCGCGTTGCGTTACCTTCCAGCTGCAAGGTATATTTGTCGGCTTCGTTGGTGATGGTCAGCGCAACCTTGCTGCTGCGGGCAATATTGGCAGTCTTTCGCGAGTTGGCATCGGTGATAACGACAAACTGAAAGTTATCGGTATTCGAAAACGCCACCGTCGCAGCGTTCGGGTAACCGCCCTCACCTACTGTGGCAATCGTACAAAGAATCTGTTTTTCGAGCCACGCGTTGAGCTCGTCGGGCGTCGGTTTAAAGGCTTTTTGCATAGACCTAGTATACGATAAGTTGACTTTTATATAAAAAATGGTAAAATACGTATATTATGATCGAAACAATCGCAGCACTCCTGAACGAATGGAACAAATCTACTGATTCACGCCAAAAATTGCAGCATACCTATGCCTTTGGCGGCGCCATCGTACTGGTGATTGCCGGCGTCGTGGGTCTCGTCAACTACCAGCTCGGCCAGCTTTTCCTGACGATCGCGCTGGTGATGATCGCGATCTTCTTCATTAACGCCATCATCTGGGCATTGCTGACAGCCTTTGTGCTGCTGCGGCTCAACGCCAAAGCTCGCGCTCGCAAGCGATAAACAGTCTGTACGTATATACGCTGCCCCAGGTATACTGGGAGTATGAATAACGTTGGAAAAATCGAAGGCACGCTGTTGCCGAACTTTACACCGCAAGATTCTGTTGCGGAATTACAAATCATTGATACCGTCGAGGGCACGGGCGACGTGGTGCCTGAAGGTGCCACGATTACGGCGCATTATACCGGTGCGCTGGTGAAAAACGGCACGATTTTTCAGAGTAGCTACGATTTTGGTCAGCCGGTTACCTTTGGGCTCGACCAAGTGATTGCCGGCTGGACCAAAGGTGTACCTGGCATGAAAGTTGGCGGGACACGCCGCCTGATTATTCCGTCTGACATGGCTTACGGCTCGGTTCGTGCGGCTGCCAATATCCCACCAAACAGCGATTTGGTGTTCGATATCGATCTGGTCGCTATCGAAAAGTAGGTTGTTCTGCGTAGTTACCGCCGCTATTAATATTGCTTTTATTTTACAAAAGTTGTATAATAGTACTATTGTGAATGCTGAACTGCGACCTGTCTCTCATGGAGACTTTTTCGTGCCTCATGGCTACGAAGATACGTTCGACTTGTTTGAAGAGCCGATTGATTTTGATTGGGACGAATATCTGATCGACGATACATCGCCAACGGTGCTCGATCCCGAATACATCGAAGATTACGAGCAACGTAGTCTCGAAATTATGATGGCGCGCGTTCACGAAATGGATGCACAAGAAAGGCTTTCACCGTATCTTTTCACAAGTGTTGTCGAGGAGATTAAAGGCGAGCACCAACGTCGAGTGCAAGAAAATGCACTGAGCATGTCGCGACTTGTTGAGGCAACCCGCGAATTTCCCTACATACCACTCTGGCTCGCGGATGCGATACGATCAGCGCGTCAAGCAAAAGCATCGGTGTTCCAGGCGGCCGAAATTCTGTCGCTTGTTCCAGAGATGGGTGGTATCGAAGTGATGAAAGCAACCTATCCGTTAGATAATTATACGATGACGAGTGCCGACAGGCATTTTTCGGCAGAGATGATGAAAAGCTTCTTTCGTCAGCGTCAAGCGATTCGTTTAATCACGAATGTAGAGGAGCAAAATATTAAAGAGGCCGAAACGACCACCTACTCGGATACGCGCTTCATGCGAATCTACAAAGCAAAGGAAGCCGAGATGACGCTCCATGGCATTGACCTCGAGCTTGTGTCGCGTCGCAGCTATCTGATGCTCAATCGCTTGTCACTTGGAGACGATCAGAACGAAAGCCGTCGCTACCCTATTGCGATGTCCAAATATTTGCGTTTGAGAAAACCATCTGAAACACAGTAGGAATCTTTATGATTGATGCGCTATCATAGATGTATGATAGCGGCGATTGTGGCTCGGAGTAAAAATGGCGTTATTGGCGTCGATAACGCATTGCCGTGGGATTTGCCGGACGATCGGTCATACTTTCGTGACGTGACGCGTGGCCATGCGGTGATTATGGGGCGTAAGACAGCCGAGTCAATCGTGACGCATCTTGGTCATGGGCTACCGAATCGCACCAATATTTTGGTAACACGTGACCAAGGCTATGTACTTGATGGTTTTACGGTCGTGCATGACCTTGATGAAGCGATAAAAGTGAGTGGCAGCGACGCGTTTATCATTGGCGGCGAGCAGATTTACAGACTGGCTATGCCCTATTGCGACCGACTTTATATAACCGAAGTTGATACCGAACTTGACGGTGATGCCAAGTTCCCCGAGTTTGATGCAGATGAATGGCAGCTGGTGTCGTCGATGCCGCACGAAGCTGACGATACACATGCTTATTCATTTGCTTTTACTATTTTGGATCGTAAAAAGCCTGCGTAATGTTCGCGCGAATCGTCCCTGATGTCGCGGTAAAATATGGGCTGGCTGTTGCGCGAGTCGGTGGCGTGCAAAAGGGTTATCGCAACGAATCGTATCCCTTGACTCTCGCCAACGGTGTAACGGTTAACCTCATTTTTTATAAACGGGAACCATCTATCTTGCGGCGCATCACGACGGCCGATAGGGTTGCGGCTCATGCAGCGCAAGCCGGACTTCCGGTTCGTACGCGCTATGATTCGCGTCTGCTGAAAATCGGCAACGGCTACGCGGGCGTATACAAGTATCTGCCTGGTCAAACCATATCATGGGAAGCGTATACCAAACGACACATCAAGCTCGTTGGCTGGGCGATGGCTGACCTGCATCAATCACTACAAGATTTGCCTAGTGACGGCTCGCTGCTAGCCAATGAACTACATGAATTGATTGGTCGTATGCAGCAGTATTTTACAGCGCCGAATGTACGAGCCGCGATGGCATATAAACTTGGCGTCACACTTGACCCCCAAATGTTTGACGGATTTTTGCAGCTTGTCGAGCATTCGCGCAAACTCGCTGGTCGGCAATATCTGCATATGGATATGGTGCGCGGTAACGTGCTATTTGCAGAGGCATTGCCAGATATGCGCTGGCATATCGACGATGTCTCGATTAGCGGCCTGATTGATTTCGAAAAAGCGGCGATCGGCTTGCCGGTATGTGATGTTGCGCGAACGCTCGCCTTTCTGCTGGTCGACTGCCCAAAGCCGGCTGACAAAATTTACAAATACTTTATCGATTCAGGCTATCGTAAGCGCGGTGGTCAGGGTATTGCGCATGTTGAGCTGCTCTCCCATTTCATCCGTCTATTTTTGGTGCACGATCTCTATAAGTTTTTACGCCATACACCCTACGAATCACTCCGTGATAATTATCACTACAGCAGAACCTGCCAGCTATTAAAAGATTATGGTATGATAAGTTCAAAGATTTGAGAGAGGGGGTCCCAAAGTGGACTGGAAAAAGCGGCTGATTGCCCAGAGTGACCTGTTGGATTTGCACGACCAACTAAAAGCCAAAAATAAAAAGGTCGTTTTTACGGCAGGTTCGTGGGATTTGATTCATGCTGGCCAATGTCGTTACCTAGAAAAAGCCAAAGAGCGCGGTGATATTTTAGTCGTTGGCGTGAGCAGCAACAGTGCCATCAGCAAAGTAAAGGGACCGAACAAACCGATTCTCGACGAAAAGATTCGCGCTGAAATGTTGACCTATCTGCGCTGTGTTGATTTTGTCACGGTACTGCCGGAGCCTTCTTGCGTCCCGACGCTTGGGCTGTTGCAACCAGACGTATTCGTGACAGTCAAAGAAGATTGGACACAGGAATATAAAAATTCCAAAGAATACAAAACCGTCACTAAATATGGTGGCGAAGTGTTGGTCGTGGACCGTCAATCAACCAGCGTTTCGACCACGCAGATTTTGCAGCGTGCCGTCGGTGGCCACTTGAGCGATATCCTCAAAGATTTCATGCAGTATCGCAAAGATCCGATCAAGGAGAAATAGTGCCCGAACTGTCCGAAAACGAAAAGCAGATTCTGTACCGCGATGCTCGGGTAACGGGCGCGTACGATCAAATCTGGCAGAACACCGGTAAGTGTGTGTTCTGTGATCTCAAGGACAAATATATCGTGTACGAAGAAAACGGTGTCGTGTTGGCGATTGCGGTGTTCGCGTATATTGATGGCCATATGATGATTATTCCGCGCCGCCACGTACGCTCCGTTAAAGAGCTGACGCCAAGCGAATGGGAGACCATGCGCAAACTCATGTACCTGGCCAAAAAAATGATTCGTGAAACGCATGGCATCAAAGGCATGCAAATCGTGCAAAAAGATGGTTCAGTTGCTCAGAGCACCGTTGAGCACATTCATTTTCACTGTGTACCGTTTGATCAGCCTGACTTGTCGGTATGGAACTATCGCCAGCTCAAGCATACGCCCGTCGAAAACACGAGTCTCTACAAAGCGCATGCAGACAAGATGAAAAAACTTGCCAAACGGTTTTCTGAAAAATATGAGTGAGTTTGACTGGGCCGACATAAAAATCTTTATCGCGGCACCCCGCGAACTGTCTGCCCGGCGTTTTGCGCAAATCATCAAGCACTATTTACCCAAGGGTAATATCGTGTTGGGAATTTCGCAGGAACCGTATGTGGTCGGGTTTGAGAATCAGCCACAATTCAAGATGCTTGAGCAGGCGGCCGTACAGCCAATTATCGACAAAGTTGCGCAGTCTGAGTCGCCGTATAAGATTTCCGTGTTGCCATATTCCCAGCCTGACCTACCAAAAATCATACGAAATCTCACGAGTAAGCAACGTATCTTGCTGGTTAACGGCTCGTGGAAGTATGCGTTTCATAATTCCGAAAGCTACAAGATTCTGGCAGCTCATAACGTGCCGATCAAGTTTATCTCGCCGTTTGTCGATGAAGCGGAAGCAGAGGCGTACTTGCAGGCGCATCAGCCATCGGTTTCATTGCCGCAGCCGGGTGAACTGCTAAACGAGGCGCAATTGTTTACCGCTGCCGACACGGCATCGCGACAATCGTATGACTACAGTTTTCAGACTGGTGCCGCGCTCGCAAAGAAGCATGGCGACAGCTATGAGTTTATCGCGACTGCTTTCAACGAGGTCATCCCGTATCAAACGTATGCGCTGCATCATGGTAACTCGCGCGAAAAACACCTAAGCCAGCCGCATGATACGAACCACTACGATACAATTCATGCCGAGATGCAGCTTCTTGCGGGTGCGGCGCGCGGCGACTACAGCTTGGCAGGTGCGACGCTATTCATCAATCTGCTGCCTTGCCCTAACTGTGCCCGGACGCTCGGTCGGACTGATATCGATGGCGTCGTGTATCGCAACGACCATTCGGACGGTTACGCTGCCAAACTTCTGAAATTATGTGGTAAAAATGTAAAACGCGTGTCATAAATTGTTGTGCTTACGCTATACTAAGTAAAGAAAGAGACGTGTTATGCATCCAGAATATCAATATCTGCAACTGCTTGCCAAAATCCTCAAAGACGGCAAAACCAAGCCGACTCGTGGCATCGTGCCGATCAAATCGATTTTTGGTTACCAAATGCACTTTGATCTGCGTCACGGCTTCCCGATGCTGACGACCAAAAAAATGCCGTTCAAGATCATGGCAAACGAACTGCTCTGGTTCGTGTCTGGCAGCTCTAATATCAAGTTGTTGCAGGACAACAAGATTCACTACTGGGATGATTTCGCCGACAAAGACTTGAACCTCGGTCCGGTCTACGGTGTGCAGTGGCGCCACTGGAAAGACGCAAACACTGGTGGTGAGATTGATCAGCTGGCCTGGGCAATCGATCAGATTAAAAACAACCCGAACAGCAAAGCGATTATTGTGAGCGCCTGGAATCCAGCTGACCTAGAGGAAATGCGTCTGCCGCCCTGCCATACCATGTTCCAGTTCGACGTCACCAAGGGTAAGTTGCGCATGCAGCTCTACCAGCGTTCGTCCGACGTTTTTCTTGGCTTGCCATTCAATATCGCGCAGTACGCTATGCTACTGCAGATGGTTGCGAAAGTGACTGGCCTGGAAGCGCGCGAACTGGTGGTGTCTATCGGTAACGCCCATCTGTATAAGAACCAGATCGAACAAGCCAAAGAGCAATTGCAGCGCAAACCGTTCGCTTTTCCAAAACTCGTGATTCACGGCAATCAGAAAACCATCGATGACTTTAAGATCGACGACTTCGAGATTGTCGGCTACGAATCTCATCCGCATATCAAGGCGCCACTGGTTGTTTTGTAATGCCAATTACCCAGAAAGATGTATTTTTACATCGTGCAAATTCACCGCGAGGCACGAATACACCCGTTATGCAGCTTGAGCAATATGTTGATGCTGGATTTTATCGGTTTGAAGTTGATGTCTATACACCGACCGACACAACCTACAAGTTTTGCCATGCGCTTGATACAGATAAGGTTATAAATACTCATGAGATTGGTGACGGTTATCTGGAATCTGTTGTGCAACGTTTTCCGCAGGTGGAGTGGCTTGTTGACTTAAAATGTCTTCACTTGCCTGAGGCGCCAAAGGAATTGATGGAATATCTCACCCGAGCCTTTGGTAATGCGGCGATTTATATTGGCGTGAGGCAACATATTCTTGAGTGCTACCGTGAGTTGGGTGTAAAAACAGGCCAGTATTTCTATGACAACGAAGAACCGCCGCAGTTAAGTTTTGAGCCTGATTATTACTTTCAATCTATCGATAAGGATCTGATCTTTCCGGCAAATAAAACAATCTACTCGTGCAAAACATTTGCGCGCGCTGCGGAATTTCTCGATAGCAACTTCTCTTATTTGGTTGTCGAGAGTAGTGAAGTCAACGTATTATAAATTGTCAGGTGATCCGCCGCCATACGTTCGAGCGTAAAGCGCGTTTCGGCGTCGTTACGGCAGGTGGCGCGGTTGATTGCGTCAATTTCTGCTAAAGCATTAACGATTTTATCTGGTTCCACGACGAACCCCGTCTCGCCATCTCTGATGATTTCCGGTGTGGCTCCGTTTGGAGTACCAATGACTGGCGTGCCGCAAGCCAGAGCCTCTATAGTGACCATGCCGAACGGTTCGCTAAACGTCGATGGGACAATGAGGGCTTTAGCTCCTGCAAGGAAGTCATTTTTTGCTTTATGGTCGGCTATATGTCCGACGTATTCGATTTCTTCGCCAAGTTGCGGCTCAATGACCTCTTGCCAGTAGGTGTCTTTGCTGTGGCCAGCGTAGTGTTTGCCAGCGATTTTTAATTTCAGCGGTCTCTCGGCAGTCTCATTGTATTTTTTGACCGCCGCTATAGCGTAGTGGACGCCTTTTGGCTCGACGATTCGCCCCAGGTAAGCTACGTAATCGCTGTCATCGCCAAGCCGTGGTCGCCATTGTGCTATGTCGAGGCCGTGGTAGACGTTTCCGACCCAATTGGTATCGTTTGGCATGCTTGTTCGCTGCGCATAAGACATCGATATCCAGTTCAGATGCTTGTACTTTGGGAACACGCTTTTGTAGCGCACCAAGAAGTTGAACGGATCGTGATGTGTGAACACGACCGGTACGGTGCAGAACTGCGCAAATGGCAAGGCGATATCCTCTTCGTTGGTGTAGATATGAACAATATCGAACTCTCCGGTGTTTGCGAGTTCGTAGGCTTTGGCGACAAGCTCTGATTGAATCTGACGCGCAAGGCTGATAAACGTAAACGGATGCTTTTTGAGCAAATCCATGTAGGTATCGCCTCTTCCTGCCAATTCTTGGTCAAAATACGTCAAATCGGCCGTGATATTTGACAGCTTTGTGTCTGTTGGCCCCGGCGTGAAAAGCGTCACCTCGGCGCCCTGACGTGCCATTTCGGTGGTCACATCGAGTGCCAAACGACCAGGTGAAAAAATGACGTGTGGCAGGACGTCATTTTTTATAAAGATATGCGGCACGACAAACGCGACGCGTAAACTATTTTTCTTCGTCTTCATCAAGAAAACTCAGGTCTAATTCGCCGGAATTGACCTCGGGCTCATCGTAATAGCCGTCTGCTTGTGGATCCACGTCCCTCTCCTTGTTTATACCAGTCTAGCAATCCTGAGGTATCTATGCAATATGATAGGCAATAAGATTGCTCGGTAACCAGTCCTTACATTTCTATAAAAAATAGTCCGCACGGAGCGGACTATTTTGGGTGGGAGCAAGCTTAGTTGATGCTCGTTTCGACCTTGATACCAGGACCCATGGTCGTGGAAACAGATGTTGATTTGACGTAGTTGCCCTTGAGGCTGGCAGGTTTTTGGCTTTTGAGGCTGTCAAAGAACGCATTGGCGTTTTGCAGCAGCTTGTCGGCACCAAATGATACTTTGCCAATACCGATGTGGACGATGGCTTGCTTGTCGACACGGTATTCAATCTTGCCGGCTTTGGCTTCGGTGACGGCTTTGGCGACGTCAGCAGCAACCGTGCCGCTCTTTGGGTTTGGCATCAGACCGCGTGGCCCAAGCAGGCGGGCGTATTTACCGAGTTTTGGCATGTACTGAGGAGTTGAGACCAAGATGTCGAAGTTCAGCTCTTCTTTGTCGAGCTGCTTCAAGAAGTCTTCGTCGCCAGCTACGTCGGCGCCGGCTTTACGAGCTTTTTCCAACTCCGCTTCTGGGGCGAAGACAGCTACGCGAACAGTCTTGCCGCTACCGTTTGGCAGGCTGACGGTCGCACGGATATTTTGGTCGGCTTGACGTGGATCAACGCCCAGGCGGACGTGGACTTCGACGCTGGCGTCAAACTTAGCGGGGTTGGTCTTGGTTGCAATTTCTAGCGCTTCTTTGAGGCTGTAAACCTTGCCTGCTTCGACTTGCTCGGCAACTTTGCGGTAGTTCTTGCCACGGCGCTCGATGCGAGGGCGCGTGACAGGTGCTTTACCCTTTTTGACATGTGCTTCGGCTTCTTCGGACTGCGGCGTGGTGTCACCAGCTTCTTTGCGAGCTTCCTTTTCGAGCTTTTCGGCAACTTCTTTTTGCGCTTTTTCGCTGCGTTTGCCAGCTTTTGCGGCGGTTTTTTCTTCGACGACTTCGACTGCTTCTACAGCGACCTCTGTCGATGCGCCGCTGATTGCTGTCTCAATTTCAGCAATTGTATTCTTTTCGGTCACTGCAAGACCGAGTTTTTTTGCTTCTTCGAGCAAATCTGCTTTTTTAGCCATGTGAGACTAATCCTTTCTGTGGTACAAACGGCCTATGGCCTCCCAACATTGATTTGTATACGACTACTATAGCACAACAGAGGCGAGGTGTCCAGATACATTGACTTTTTATACTATTTATGCTAATATGAAAGTATATCCCCTGTGAGGTAAAGGCGACTTTACGGCATACTGGATACACCTTGACAGCAAGCAATCGAAAGGAAACATCGTGGACAAACTGCGTATTGAGGTACTTGGCTATTCCGAGGGAAGATTTGAAACCCCTCGGATGGACGACGTTCAGTTTACCTCGACCTGTCGTGAATCTCACGAGAGTCCCATCGCGGAATTGATCAGCGATGAGCTTCGGTTCAATCCGAGCATCTTCGCCGACATGATGCAGGATTGCTCGAGGGCATTGCCCGAGCTCTGATCGGAGCTCACCCCGGCACTTATCTGTGCCGGGGTGGGTTTCCGCCTTCCCCCGATTCGCTTGCTGTCATATTTTCACCCGAGAGGGTGTTTTTATTTTGACAAATATAAATTTATATGATATAATGAAACAGATGCCACTATCGTAGTGGATCGTGCCGAGAATCGACAATTCATAGCGAGGAGCAAGAAATGGCACAACGATGTGTGTTTCTGGAGGTGCGGACGTCCGGTGTACGAGCCGAAAGCCAGGCAGCGGTATGAAAGCCCTGCTGAACCGCCTGCGTCACCGCAGCCAACGACGTTCGGATGTACGAGTCGCACGGCAATGCCGGCACAATCATCAGCGTCCGCCGTCTGTGGCGAAAGCCGTACGCAACCTCTGGTTCTGATCCAAGCCGGAGGCTCCGGGGCGCTGCTGAGAAGCGCGCCTCGGAGTCTCCCCTATCTTTGGCCCGACTACTGTCGGGCCTTTTCCATGTCTTGCCTTTGTGGCGGATACCCTTTATGCTTAGTCTATTATGGATGAAATCAAACACGCTCTTGCTCAACATGGGTTCAAAGGTGACGTCGATGACGCCGACGCAACGCTCGAATTTTACTCGCACGATGCCAGTATGTTCGAAATCAAACCAAAGCTCGTCGTCGCGCCGAAAACCTCGGCTGATGTGCAGGCGGCCGTCAAGGTAGTGGCGGAGCGCAAAGCGCATGATGCGCATTTGTCGCTCACTGCTCGCAGTGCTGGTACCGATATGTCGGGCGCAGCTATCAACGACTCGATTATCGTAGATTTTAATCGGCATCTGAACGCTTTTTTGGGCCAAGATAAAGACAAGGCGACGATTCAACCGGGTCTCTTGTTCCGTGACTTCGACGTCAAAACCGGCAAGTACCTGCTGCCGTCATTCCCTGCCAGTCGCGATTTGGCCAGTGTTGGTGGCATGATTAACAATAACTCCGGCGGTGAAAAATCGCTGGAATTCGGCAAGACCGAAAAATACGTACCGAGCATGAAATTTGTCTTTTCCGATGGTGTTGAGCGCGAAGTGAGGCCACTGACCAAGCACCAGCTCGACAAAAAAATGGCTCAAGATGACTTTGAAGGCAAGGTCTACAAAGATCTTTATGAGCTGATCGAAAAGAACTACGACCTAATCAAGGCAGCCAAGCCGAAAGTCAGCAAAAACTCGACAGGTTACCGACTGTGGGACGTGTGGGACCGCGAAACGGGTATTTTTGACCTGTCCCAAGCGATTATTGGCGCCCAGGGTACGCTTGGCTTCGTGACCGAAGCGACGTTTCAGCTAGTGCCGCGTCGCAAGCATTCTGGCCTATTGGTACTGTTTATGCACGATATCGACGCGCTTGGCGAGCTGATTCCAAAGGTGCTCGAATCGAAACCAGCGACGTTTGAAAGCTTCGACGACAAGACGCTCTGGCTGAGCATCAAATTCATGCCGAGCTTCCTCAAGCTACTGGGGCCAGTCAAGTTCATTCACCTCCTCTTCAGCCTGATTCCAGACGGTTTGCAGCTACTGCGTGGCATTCCGAAGCTTATCTTGATGGTAGAATTCAACGGTGATAGCGAACAGGAAGTCCGCGACAAAGTGCATGCCTTGCATAAAGAGCTGAAGCACCTGAAAGCTCGCTACGAAATCAATGGTTTCGAAGAAGACCCGACCGAAGGCAAAAGCGAAAAATTCTGGGTGATGCGCCGCCAAAGCTTCAACCTGCTGCGCAGCAAGGTTCACGACAAGCACACGGCGCCGTTCATCGACGACCTAATCGTCAATCCGGAATACATGCCGGAATTCCTGCCAAAAATCCGCAAAATCATCAAAAAGTATAAGCTGTTCGCCACGATTGCTGGTCATATGGGCGACGGTAACTTCCATATCATCCCGTTGATGAAGCTGGAAGACCCCAAAGACCGCCAAAAGCTGCTGCCGGCCATGAAAGAAGTCAACGAGCTGGTGCTCAAATACAAAGGCTCACTCAGCGGTGAGCACAACGACGGCCTGGTACGCGGCCCGTGGCTTGAGCAAATGTATGGCAAAGATGTGGTAGCGCTGTTTCGCGAAACCAAGAATATCTTTGACCCGCAGCATATCTTTAACCCCCACAAAAAAGCCAACGCCACGTGGGACTACAGCTACTCGCATATTCGCGATCACTTCTAGGCAGTTGGCAAGTCGCGGATTTCTTCGACCGGAATCAGCAGGGGCCTGCGAAAGGCCGCAACTGGCACTTCGTCGACGCCGAGGATACGGCTATCGACAAGTTTGAGACCAAAGATAGGCACGGGATCGTTTATGTGCTCGAGTTGGTGGTGTACGAAGCGAAAGCCTGCGAGTCTCCCCATCGTGTGGATCGGCCCGTCAACGATTTTGCACTCGGCGACGTATTCGTCCCAGAGGAGACTTTCGATCACCAGTGCCCTGCCCGCAACGAGCGCGAGGTTGCTCGAGAGAAATTCCAGTGGATAAGCTTCCTCAAGGATGCGTGTTGCGTCATTGCTCTTCTCTTTGCGCTGCGCTTGCGGCGCACGCAAAATGTCGGGTAGCAGCATCTTCGCTAGATCGATAACGCCTTCGGCAACCTCAAGCTGGTGTGCGCTATCGCTAAATTGTTCGTCCCATACTACGAAAGGGTCTTGCTCCATACTGTCTCCGTTCTCTTTGCGGGCTATCATACGCTTGTTTTTCGACAAGCGCAAGGGTGAATCTCCGCTGCAACTATGATGGGTGATCGTACATATCGGTGTAGGTGTATTCTCTGAGCGCGGAAATTGGCACGAGTATTGCAGTGTCGACAGGGGCGGCGGCATGCTCGATAGGAGCGATAGGCTCGAAAATGGCGACGACATGCAGCTCATCGCCGACTTCGAGGCGTGCGAACTGTTGCAAGGTGCAGGCTGTACGGAGCGCCGGTATCGCAATGAGCGTATCCTCGACGGCAACGTACGCGTACGCGCAGCAGACAACCAGCTCGTAGGAACGGTCGTGGAGCTCTTCGTTGAGTATGTGAAAGACGTTTATGTAATGCCTTTCTGCGTCGGCAGTTCCCCCGAGCCGGTAGAGACCCGAAACTGCAGGTGCTGCGCGGCGCGCAACCTCCAGCACATCGGTCGCAACCTCGAACTCAGGGTCGTAACTAGGGACTTCGCCGGTAGGAAAACGCTCTGACATAAAATACTCCTCGTATTGAGGAGTATTTTAGAATCTTTCGCTTACTATTGCAATGATTAGTCGACGACTTCAACACCCATGCTGCGGGCAGTGCCTGCGATGGTTTTGACTGCGCCATCGAGGTCGATTGCGTTCAGCTGGTCCATCTTGGTTTTGGCGATTTCCTCGAGCTGTGCGCGAGTGATCTTGCCGACTTTTTCGACATGTGGCTTGCCGCTACCCTTTTTGATACCGATAGCCGTGCGAATCGCGTCGTCCACTGGTTGGCCGAGGCTCTTCCACTCGAATGTACGATCTTCGTAGACTTTGATGTGCACGATGACATCTTTGCCCATGTCGCCCTTTGTGGCGTCGTTGAACGGGTTAATGAAATCCATCATGTTCAAACCCCACTGACCGAGGGTTGAACCGACCGGAGGACCTGCGGTAGCTTTACCGGCAGGAATACGCAACTTCAAGTTGCCAATGATTTGCTTTGCCATAATAAATTTTTCCTTGTACTAAATATCTAGTTGAAGCGTGATATTTTAGTGCGTAACTGAGCTAATATAGCAGATACTGCGCGCTTTTTCAAGGTGTTACACTCCCGACCCTGGGTTGTGTAACGAGTAGCGAGATATCGCGAGGGTTTACAGGATGCCCGTGTGCCTCCTGTACTGGTCGATGTTTTCCCAGACGTGTTCACTGCCTTTGTGAAAGATGAAGCGGATTGCCGCAAAGGCACTGATTGCAAGTGCCGTTCCTGCCGAAAGACGTTTCATTGTTTCCTCTCCGGGTCGGGAGCGCTATTATAATAACATAAATACGCAAAAACCGCCATCTGGCGGTTTACAAATGCTGCGCCCTCGGCCGTGGATGCAGCGGTGGATAATGCTTGGTGGTTTTATGCAGTTGTTTATTTGTGATGTGCATTCGCGATGCGCGGATCCAGGGATCGGTTGTGCTGGTGTGAGGTGATGACACCAACGACTGCGCCGGCTCCTGCGATGGCAGATAAGCCGAGAACCCTTGTGACAACTTTCATGATCGCCTCCTTGGTGGCCGAGGGATGGCTCTACTCTACACCTTTTTGGTCGCCACGTAAAGCCTATAGTTATACTCCCGGCCAGGGGCGTATAACGGAAGTGTACGAAAAGCTGAAAGTTACTCGGTGTGGTCGGTGTCATCTTCGTGAGTCGAAGGCCTGACATGGAGATATATACGTTCTGCGACAGTGGGAAGGACGACAGCGAGTGTACGGTAGGAAAATTCTACCAGAGCAATCCTGCAGGCCGTCTTGCCAATGAAGCGTGCGGTTCGTTTCATAGTTTCCTCTCTAGGTTTTGGCCGGGAGTATTTATATTATTGCATAAATAATGATATTTTGCAACAAAAGAGACCCGGCTGCCCGAGTCTCTTTGATGATTTGGATAAATCTAGACTTTTTTGACCTGCAGAGCGTCCAGCTCGACCGGCGTGTCGCGGCCGAACATGCTGACCATGACACGAATCTTGCCCTTTTGAGTGTCGATTTCGCTGATAGCGCCGTCGAAGCCCTTGAACGGACCGTCGGTGATACTGACCACTTCGCCTTCACTGAAGTCGATGTGGTGCTTCGGATCTTCCACGCCCATGCGCTTTTTGATCTTGGCGATTTCGGCGTCAGAGACAGGCGTCGGTTCGGTGCCGCTACCCACGAAGCCGGTCACACCAGGCGTGTTGCGGACGATATACCAGGTTTCGTCGGTCAGTTTCATTTCAACCAGGCAGTAGCCCTGGAAAATCTTCGTCTCGACGACTTTGCGCTTGCCGTTTTTAATCTGGATCTGCTTTTCTTTTGGCACCATGACGTCGAAAATCTTGTCGGCCATGTCGACGGCCTGGATGCGCTGGCGGATGCTGTCCGCGACCTTTTCTTCGTAACCGCTGTACGTGTGGATCGCGTACCATTGGCGGGTGCTATCATATCGGTTTGCCATATGTCTGTCTCCTTTATTTACCTAAAATCAGTTGGAATAATTCTTTGAATGCGGCGTCGAGTAGGAGTACGAACACCACGAAAAACGCGCTGTATGCGATAACCGCGCCGGTCATACCCCAAGTCGTACGGCGGTTCGGCCAACGAACGAGACGCAATTCTACCCAGGCGCCTTTGAAGTAGCCGCCGATAGCGCGCAAAACACCGGTTCCACGTACACCTTTGCCGCTGCGCTGCTTTTTGACCTTTTTGGCTGGCTTTTCGGCGACGACCGCTGCTGGTTGCGCTACCTTTTCAGTTTTGTCGGTTTTGGCTGATTTCTTGTTCGACGATGCGCTTGCCTTGATGCGAACGACGTTTTCGTCGCTCGTGTTGGCAGCTGTCTTTTTGCTGGTGTTCTTCTTTGCCACTTCCTTTGTCTCTCGTCTTATACAAATTTGCAAATGAAAAGTTTTCTTTGAAAACTGTTTCGATAATGATCTATCAAAAAGTTTTCTTCCAAACTGTTTCGATAGTCACCTATCAAAAAAAGTCTGCTGTCGCAGACTGTCAAGACCAAGTATAACGAACGAACTGTCATCTGTCAATGGCGAGCAGCCGATCGACGATGCTTGCCGCTTCAGGATTTTCGCGCAGAATGGCGATAATTTGCGGATGGACGTAGTTCATCAAGTCAAGTTCGGCACTCGCGTATGCTTCCAGTGCTGCTTTGTCGGCGGGTTCAAGACGATCCAGGCATTTGCCAAAATACTCAGGGTTCGCGACGAGCGAGCTAACGATCGATGATGCAGCTTCGGTCGGGTTGTCTTCGGGATGACCAGCGCCAAAAGCACTGTAATCGTTGATACGGACGGCAATACCGGCACCCTCTTTCAAGCACGCGAAGGTTCGTCGTTCGTCGGATTTCAAGGCAATTTCGGCATCGATGATTCTCTTAAACATGTCTGGCGTATTGGGAAGTTTCATGGGACCCTGTGCGAGTGAGAGTGGTATTGAAAAGACAGATGGTGATTCACAGGAAGCGTTCATGTGTTGAGGCGCAGTAAAAATAGTTGGCACGCCAGATTCGACAGCTTGTGCCGAAGCGACCATCGCATCGTGCGCATTGTTGAGACGTATATTATTAAGATCATCCCGTGGTAGCTCGGCGCCGCCAGCGTCGTTGTAGGCTTTGATAAGGCCGTCGCGATCGGCAATGACAAACTGTTCGAAAATCGTTTTGTTAATGGTTGCGCACGTCGTTGCGACGCGGTCGACTTTTTGACGAAGCAAAGGGTCATCGATGTAGAGCGCCTTTGAAAGTTTGTCCCACCATGCGTAATTCAGTGCATGAGTATTCTCGTGATCAAGTGCAAAAGGAAGGATATCCGGATTGGAGAATAATCCCTCGTTCATGGAGGCGCCTTGATGTACATAAAGGGTGACTGATCCATCACTACCGTCAAACTCGCCATTCTCTTTTTTGTCTTCACGGGCAGAGTCTGGTTTTATGGCAACGAAAGTCGTGGTACCTTCGTGTAGGCTTAATCGGACGAGCGGTTCTTGGAGACCTTTTTTAAAACCGGCATCGGTTGCTGGTGGCAGGGTGTCGACGATGATTGTCGGCTCTCCTGTCGCAGGGTCGCGGATAGCTGCGGCAAGTAGTGAGCGGTCTATGCCCGATGATACGTTGACGCGATGGGTGGGTTGAACGGGTCGTTCAATTGATGTGACTTGTTCGTTACTCAGTAATGCGCTGGCACTCAGCATCATCGCGCCGAATTTTCGTCCGGACCACGATTTTGCCACCGACAGGCGCTCTCTCATGCCCCTTTTTACCATGCCTTGGGAGATTGTTCAAGCCGTATGCTATCATGAGGCTCATGGTACTGCTACTGCTTTTGGGGGCCGTCGGGATTATCGACGTTATTGTGCTACTAAAGCTACGGCACGTTTTTGCCCTACTTGAATTCCCAAAGGATGATTTGCACGCCGCTGACTTGCCGAGCGTGTCGATTTGTATTTCGGCGCGTAATGAAACGCATGCCATGACGCAGTGCCTCGAGCGGGTGGTGGCGACGGACTACCCAAAACTGGAGGTAATCGTACTCGATGATGGTTCGCGCGACGATACGTCGCTGCTTATCAAGTCGTTTGCGCATGCTGGCGTGCGCTTTGTCGAGGGTAAGCCGCTACCCGACGGCTGGCTGGGTAAAAATTACGCACAATCGATGCTGGCCGAAGAAGCCAGTGGCAAGATCGTGTTTTTCATGGATGTCGACACGTTGATTGACCGCCAGACGGTAACGCGCGCTGTGTCGTATATGCAGCAGCACCAGGCTGCTATGATGTCGGTCGTGCCGATACGCAATGACCACTGGGCAACCAGCACGCTCATGACGACTATGCGGCATTTTTGGACGCTGATGCGTTTTCGGGTGCGCCGGCCGCGAGCGGTCAGTAACGCTTGGCTGATTGACCGTCAGTTGCTGCTCGACACGCTACAGACGGACGAGTCGCTGCGGATGTCGCTGCAGATGGAAACGATGCTGTCGCGTACGTTGGTCGACGACGGCAAGTATCGGTTGGTGGTAAGCAATGCGTGGCTTGGACTACGCTTTGAAAAGCGCTGGTCATCGCAGGTCGAGACCAGTATTCGCCTGCTTTACCCGCAGTGCGGCCGGCATGTTGCGGAAGTTGCCGGATTGTTCGTGTTACTTGGGCTGACTCTGGCACCATATGTGGTGGTGTTTTGGCAACCATGGGCGCTAGTACTGGTGGTGTTGCAGTTTTTGGTGGCGCTGTACCATCTGTCGCATGTCTGGCTGCGCTATCGGGTGGTGGGTGCACTGCTGCTACCGGTGACGATCGCACAGGAAATGGTGCTGCTTGTCGTGAGTACGTATCGCTATAAGCTAGGCACGGTTACGTGGAAGGGTCGCCCGATTACGCGTGGCGGCCGGGTGATATAGGTTTTTGCCTTTCGTACACCGCTTGCGTCGTTCGGGCTGCCGTCGGCACCCTCACGTAGCGGCGCTAGATCGCGGGTCCTGTCAGCAAGTCCGCCCCTAAAATTTTTCTGATTACAGAAAACATTTTGGGGCAGCCCCGCTTGCTGCCACCCGCATGTCCGTAACCCCGAATCTTGCATGTCAGCGCCAGCCGTGGGTGACGGTCGGCGGGGTAGCACCCGCTTTTGCCGATGTAACCATCGGCAAAAGAAGGGGCGGACCGACCGGCAGGACCCGCGGTCCAGCGACCTACGTGCAGATTTTGCTAAAGCAAAATCAAACGACGGGAGCGGTGTTGGAAAAAGACTAAAACGTGCTAATCGCCGTAAACGGAAAGATGCGCAGGCTGACCGGGCCGACAACGTCGTAGAGCGGCACGTAACCTAGGCCGTTGCGCGAGTCAAGCGAGTACGGTTCGTTGGATGCAGTATCGAGCTGTCGGTGGTCGCCAGAAACGAACAACGTGCCGCTCGGTACGATGACGTCGACATCTCCGACCGTCGGTGAACCAGGCTGGTTTTTGTCAGTTGTGTCAGGGTTGAAGCCTTTTGGATTTTGCGCGTTATAGACCGTATAATGACCGTTTTTCAGTACCACGCGCTCGCCGCCAAACGCGATGACGCGCTTGACGATGTACTCGTCGCCGGCGCCATCGAGGTAATTCGGGTTTTTAAACACGATGATTTGGCCGCGTGCGGGCGTATATTGCTTGTTTTCGACACTCGCGATCGTGACAGGTATGCGGTTGACGATCAGCCGGTTGCCGTTAAGTAGTGTGGTTTCCATGCTGCGTCCGCTGACCGTGAAACTTTGGAAAATGAACGTGTTGATTAGCATGACGCCAGCCACGACGCCTATGACAAACAAAACGAGCTGCAACAGTTCTTTATGCTTGAATGATGTCCAGAAATCTTTTGTCATGTGCTGCTTTTTAGTATAGCCTATTTTGCCGGCTAAATGGTGGGCGACTGGCGCTTTAAAAGCGTGCGATGCAGTTTATAGCTGGGGTCGCCAGACTCGACGAGTGCCCAGAACTTTTGTGAGTGATTCATCTGCTTGGTGTGCGACAACTCGTGAATAATGACGTAATCGATGAGCTCAAACGGCAGTTTCATCAGCGCGATGTTGAGGCTGATCGTGCCAGTGCTACTACAACTGCCCCACCGACTGCTGGCATGCGAAAACCGGACACGGTCATAGGAATAGCCGAGCGTATCGGCGAGGTGACGCAAGCGCTTCGGCAAGTAGCTTTTGGCTTCGAGACGCAGCGCCGCCGTGATTTCGTCGCGAACCATACGTGCAATTTGGGGGTCATCAATAGAGTCGTCAGGCCCAAGCGTCACGGCAATCGCCTGTTTATAGCGTTTGACGCTCGCCCGCTTGGCGCGAATGATGCGCAGCTTGTGGCTTTTGCCAATGTCGATGCCGTCTGCGAGTTTGTAAGCTGGTGCGGACTGCGCAAGCATGGCTCGTAGTTGCGGTCGTGAATGAGCAATCAACCGTTTGAGCGTTAAAAGCGGTGCATATGGTGGTAGCGACGCACGTAAATTGCCATCAGGTGCGACGCTAATGCGCACCGAGCGGGCGCGCAAACTGCGACGAATCGCAATTTCGCCGAATTCTTTGTCGTGAAGCGTGCTCATGGCTGCCCTACCGTATGAGTCGTCCGCGATCAGGGACGATTCGCTGCGGCGCTGCACCGGTATGAGACTGGGTCGTCGGGCGGCCCGAAACAAGGCGTTTGAGCACGATGCGGGCTTGTGACGCATAGGTATGTTTGCCGCTGATAACCAGGACCGGTTCGGCGTTTGTCAGGTAATCGAACTCGGCGACACGAGCGTCGTACTCGCTTTGGCTCATGGTAGCGCCACGTTGGTGGACGGAGCGGTGTTCGGTGGTAGCCGGTTCGGTCTGTACCCAAATGAACAGCGGTTCGTAGCCATGCTCGCGAGCGAGTTTAACGATGGCTTTACGGTCGGCCTGCTTGTCGCCAGGACCGTCGATGATGATAGTCTGGCCAGTACGGATAAATTGGTAGGTCAGATAGTCTGCCAGACGGTAGGTCAGGTTGATATCGCCACCAACGACATCGTGCAGCTCAGCGTAATTGACGAACGGCATGTTGAACGTAGCAGCGAATTGCGTGGCAAACGTGCTCTTGCCCGACCCGGGCATGCCGACCATCACTAACAGATGCGGTTTGCTGAGCTGAAGTGATTTCATATTGTTGTTAGTATAGCAAATCTGATTACTGACAGCAAAAGCTCGCAATTAACGTAACCACTTTGTATACTACATAGTAATGGACGACACGCGCACGCTTTCGAAAGGCATCGCCTATAGTCTGTCAGGGTTGGGATTAATCCTGGCTTTTGGCAATGCGACGCTTTTTTTGCTCAGCGGTCAACGGCCGCCGCATTATAATTTTGCAGTCTTGGTTTTCATGTATGTCGCCACGGTACTGGTCAACCCGGTGCTGATGGTACTGGGATCTCGTTCGTCGAAATTCAAGCTGCCGGCTATCGTATGGTTTCATATCACCATGGGCGTACTATTGGTGTGGTTCAGCGATATGGAAGGACCATTCGTGTCGCTGTGGTCGGTGATGATTATCATTGCGTCGCTGTATGGTGGTTGGCGAGGTTTTATGGCCAGCAGCGCTATGTTGGGCGCGCTGGATGTTTTGTACTGTATTATTTTTAACGATTCGCTCCTGCCGAATGTCATAACCTATACGGTTATTACCCTTATGATCATCGCGTTTACGATCATCGCGTCGTATTTCTTTGTGTACATCTTGCTGGAAAGCCGCAAAAATACCGCCGAGCTGTTGCAAGCGCAAAAATCTGAGTTGCTGCAGGTAAACCGTCTGAATACGCTGCTCAACAGCATCAGCGACGCCGTCTTAACGCTGAATCGTTACGGACGTATTACGTCGCAGAATTCGGCGGCGCAGGCGTTTTTTGATACGAACGAGTCGTTGATCGGCCGCGACATCGACAAACTGATTGCGCTGACAGATAGCGGTAATAACGCGATACAAGTACGCAGTTTGATCGATGCGATCAAATCGTCGAGCGTGCGCGACGATTTGTCAGCGGGTACTGGTGGTGATGTGCGCCACCTGAGCCTGCAGATGGCCAAGATCGGCAATACGTTTGGCGATAGCGAAGAGTATGGCGTGGTGTTGATTATCCGCGACATTACCAAACAAAAGACGTTGGAAGACGAAAAAGACGAATTTATCAGCGTGACCAGCCATGAACTGCGAACACCGGTGGCAATCGCCGAAGGCAGTTTGAGTAACTTTTTGCTGATGCAGGAACGTGGCGTGTCGCAGGACAAGTTAGCCGAAGCGGCCGGCGCGGCCTACAAGCAGATTACGTATCTGGCACAGATGATTAACGACCTTTCCACGTTGTCGCGGGCCGAACGCGGCGTCGGTGATAGTATCGAGCCGATCGATATCAAAGAGCTGCTGTACAATCTGTATACCAAATACACGCCCGAGGCCGAGGAAAAGTCGTTGCGACTCGATTTGGACACGGAACACAATCTGCCCCAGCTTGAAACAAGCCGTCTCTATCTGGAAGAAGTTTTGCAGAATTTCATTACCAACGCCATCAAGTACACCAAAAAAGGCTCGGTGACCTTTGGTGCCAAAATGGAATCGGGCGACGGCATACGCTTTTTTGTCAAAGATACGGGCATCGGTATCAGTAAGCCCGACATGCAGCATATTTTTGAGCGCTTTTACCGCAGCGAAGATTACCGCACGCGCGAAACCAGCGGCACTGGTCTTGGTCTCTATGTCGTGGAAAAGCTGGCGGCAAAACTTGGCACGAAAGTCGAGGTTGATAGTCGGCTGAACGTTGGCTCGACGTTTAGCTTCAAAGTACCGCTGCGGTCAAATAGGCTGCCGTCGGTCGAAAACAAGCCGGTCGAAGAAGAAACGGCGCCCGAAGCGGAGCAGGTTTCGCAAAAAGCCTAGGTTTTGGTACGCTAGAAGCGTATCGGACCATACCTACGACAAGAAAGGGGTCCGATATGGATCCTTATGACTACGAGAAAGCTCGTTTGGAGTACGAAGGCATACAGCAGGCTAAGCCCGCTATCATGCGTATTCGCGCCAAATGGCAGCACTTGCATGAAACCGTGCACGCCCCGCTATCAAACAAAGAGCGAGGCGCATGGCGTGATGTCGGCAAGTCGAAGTCTTCGGCGATTGCCCAGTTTGTGCGTGAACACGGCCCCGTGCCGAAGCCTGTCAAGGCAGGGCTTGGCGTGTTCGCCCTTTTTGCACTCGTTGCTGGTATCGTCTGGCGACGCCGCAAGCGCTCATAACTTCATAAGGAATGCCCCGCGGCTACTCGCCCGGGGCATTTTACTTGCAGAGGGTATACTAGAGTCTGGTATGAAAATCTTGCTCCATAGTTCCAAAACGATGAAACCCGAAGTGTCGGCGGTGCATGAACCCACGCTGCCATGGTTTACCGAGCAAGCGGCGTATCTGAACACTGCACTGCGTAGTATGAGTGAGGCGCAGCTTGCACGGTTGATGGGCATCAGCGACACCATGGCGCGGGTGGTAAAACAGCAAATCACAGCGTGGCAAGCTCAAGCAGACGGCTCCCCTGCTGCGCTGACGTTTCGTGGGGATATCTATAGTGGTCTCGCAGCTGCCGGCTGGAGCGCCGATGACGCAGCGTTCGCGCAGGAACATCTGTTGATCCTATCAGGACTGTATGGCTTGCTACGACCGTTTGACGCTATCAAGCCGTACCGTTTGGAAATGGGCTATAAATTAGAGCTTGATGAAGGGTTACGGCTTGACGGCTACTGGCAAAAGGAGCTTGCGAATGCGCTTGACTCTGGCGAGACGTATGTGAATTTGACAGCCAATGAGTATTTTCGCGTTATACAGAAACAGCTTAATGATTCGATAATCGTATCACCGAAGTTTTTAACCATGAGCCCTAAAAAGCACGCACCGGTGTTTGTGACCGTGCATGCCAAAATCGCCCGTGGCTCGTTTGCCAACTGGCTGATTACGAATAAGATTGACAATCTGCAAGAGATTAATCACTATGATCAGCTTGGGTACGTCTACGATAAGAGTCTTAGTACCGAGCGTGAACCTGTCTTTGTGTGTCGTAAATTCGGTGGACTTGGACTGAGCGTGCGATTGAAGTAAACCTACGTATACTGCTGGACTGATTACTATGTTTGCTTGCAGATGAACAGCACTTGTGTGTCATCTTTTTTTGTTTCTACAGTAAAGAACTGCGTAAGTTCTGCGATAGTTTTATCATAGTCAACGGCGATATGCTTTTTTTCTTTTGGAACTTGTTCTAGGAGCGGTGTCAGGATAACGAATACGCCATTTTTGTCGAGCAATTTCTTGATATTGCGGAGAAACGTAACCTTGTCGTTAATAAACGCGTATACCAGCTTGCAGGTAATAAGCTCGAATGAATAATGCGTAAGATCACTCGCCTTTTGCGTTTCGAGGTCGAAGACTTTGTAGGTAATTTCAGAACTTTCGAGTATCGTGTATGATTTCGCAAGCGCAATTGCATTTGCTGACGTATCTATACCAGTTGGTATGAAGCCACGATGCCAAAGCTCCCTCGTCAGTTGGCCCGTACCGCAGCCGACATCGAGACTTTGTTTTTTTCCTGATGTCGATGGTACATATTCAAGAAAAGTATCAATATCGCGCTGAGTAATTGCACGGAAGTCTATACCACTACTATAGATTTTATCCCAGTCGATCATGAATGGCTCGCTTATTAGAGGTTGTATACTATCTGATTATATCGTATATGATGATGAGTCCCCCAGCCCGACGAATCGGACTGGGGGACTTTTGCCCTCAGCTGCGGCACCCATCGACGCTGCAGCAAGAATCACTGCCGCCGCCTCCATCGCATTCCGCGATATGCCCCCACAGCTCTTGGTCAACGTAGATACCGTTTACCAGCATCGATGCAATTGCTCGTTTGGCACCACCAGTTTTGGGCGCCTCACCTTTGACATCGAAAGGAGCGTGGTGAATCATGCGATCTGCGATGCGCTGACAGAAGTCTGCGTATTCACGAGTGTACATGAGGAATGTGTGCCAGCCGATATCGACCTGGACAGACGGCGACAGCGTGCCGTCAGAGGTCTTGGCCAGGACACTCAGGAACCCGAGGGCCTGCTCGATGATCCTTTCGGACCAGTCGCGCTGAGCCGCTTCGTCGAGATGGCCGTAGATCTGTTGGAAGTCCAGGCTCCTTATGGCGCGATTGACAAGTCGGTCCCATAACTCAGGACTGACGAGGGACTTACTGGTCGTGGGAGCGACCAATATTAAACAGGCGGTCATAAGACCATCCTTTCATTGTGCAGGGTGTGGACCACTGCGGCTTTAGGCAAACGTATGTCGGCCCAAATATACTTTAAATTAAAAATGTGTATTCATCAATATTATTTTAATAGTATGTTTTAGTAGCAGTCAAAGGGGCACTAGGACTAATCTGTACATCTGCGTCGCACCATATAAAGCTAAGAGCAACCATAGAAAAATGACCTACATTCATGTAGGTCATTTTTCTATGGCAGGGGCACTAGGAATCGAACCTAGGTCGTCGGTTTTGGAGACCGATATACTAGCCGCTGTACTATGCCCCTGTATCTGGGATATTGTAGCAGAAATTGGGCCAGAGACAAACTGATTTGCTTGTATATACCGCTCGTGTTATAGTGGCGGTAATCACCACATGTGCAAAAATACATAAACCGTTCGTTATCTGCGTCAAAAGTGTTGTCAAAACGTAAGCGGCATACTACAATGGGGCCAGACGTACAGAAAAAATAAAACAAAGGAGTATCGGTTGGCGTTTACCGATCATTTGGGCAAAAAATGAAAGTTTTGATGTTAGGCTGGGAACTGCCTCCACATAACAGTGGTGGTCTGGGAGTCGCCTGTTATCATCTTTCCAAAGCACTCGCCCAAAAAGGCGCTTCAATTGATTTTGTCCTCCCCTATACTGCGCCGCATGACGGCTTTGATTTCATGACGATTCATAACGCGACGGATATTCCACCAGAGCAGCGCGTCCACATGGGCAGCTATGACAGCGAATACATTACCGAGGCAGATTTAGACGGTATTGACGCCGGTGATCTGTCGACAATGCGCGCCGTGCAGAAACATTACGTGCAATTCGTTGAAAAGCTGGTTAAAAAAGTGCAACCGGATGTGATTCACGCGCACGATTGGCTCACAATGGAAGCTGGTGTACGTGCCAAAGAACTCACTGGCGCTCCATTGGTCGTGCATGTGCATGCGACCGAATTCGACCGCTCGGGCGAAAATTATGGTAACCCGATCGTGCATGAGATTGAACAGATGGCGCTCGACATGGCAGACAGGATTATCGCGGTCAGCAACATTACCAAAGCGATTATCGTGGAAAAATACGGCATTCCGGCTGACTTGGTCGAAGTCGTGCACAACGCGATCGACGTGGCGAGTTTTGAACCGTATGAGTATGATATGCGGGATTATCGCTATTTTGAGGCGCTGCGCAAAGAAGGCTACCTGATCGTTGCCACGCTGACGCGCTTTACCGTGCAAAAAGGTTTGACACACTTGATGCGGGCGGCGGCCAAAGCCTGCGAAAAGTATGACCGTTTCGTATTTTTGCTGGCTGGCGACGGCGAGCAGCGCGACGAACTGATACAGATGGCAGCCGATTTAGGCATTGCCGACAAAGTCTACTTTACCGGTTTTGTACGTGGCAAGCAGTGGCGCGACGTTTACTCCGTTGCAGACGTATTTGTTATGAGTTCGGTCAGCGAGCCGTTCGGCTTGACGGCACTTGAGGCAGCACACCATGACAGCGCGCTGATTATTAGCAAGCAGTCCGGTGTTGGTGAGGTTTTGGACAATATTTTTCGTTATGACTACTGGGACACCGACCGCCTGGCCGATCAGCTGGTCGGTATTGCGCTTTCACCGAGCCTGGCCACAACGCTGCGCCGAAATGTCAAAGACGAATACGCTCGTATTTCTTGGGACGATGTCGCAGATAAGTGTAATTCGCTCTATAATCGAGTTAGCCAA
>Ga0164242_10000042_pt1 | contig 140818 bp, 120 predicted proteins | sample OricomgcompostMG_FD_108783 | JGI IMG/M metagenome (GOLD analysis project Ga0164242, IMG submission 108783) | Miracle-Growth compost microbial communities from Emeryville, California, USA - Original compost - Miracle growth compost (MG) ...
CCGCATCGATGCGTCGCTCGCGGGCATGGGCGCCGGAGCGGGCAATGCGCCGCTCGAAGTGTTCATTGCGGCGGCGGAGCGCATGGGCTGGAACCACGGCACGGATCTCTACACGCTGATGGATGCGGCCGACGACATCGTGCGTCCGCTTCAGGACCGCCCGGTGCGCGTGGACCGCGAGACGCTCGCGCTCGGCTACGCGGGCGTGTATTCGAGCTTTCTGCGCCATGCGGAAGTGGCGGCGAAGAAGTATGGCCTGAAGACTGTCGACATCCTTGTTGAGCTGGGCAGGCGCCGCATGGTGGGCGGGCAGGAAGACATGATCGTCGATGTGGCGCTCGATTTGAGTCTGGAACGCAAGGCGCTTGAAAGAAATTAAGGAAATCGAACTACGTGAAAAAGAAGAGGGGAAAATCTCCTCTTTTACGCATCATCGCGTTTTACAGCAAGGACATCATCATGACTGCCATGGCACAAGCGATTACGGAAGCCTCGACGAGCCGGTTCGTGCGCGTGAAGGACGGCGAGCTCGAACTGCAAATTCACTACAACGATACCGGCGCGAACGTCGCCAATGCGAACGTCGCCAACGCGAACGTCGAAACCATCGTGATGCTGCACGGCTCCGGACCGGGCGCGAGCGGTTGGGCCAACTTCAACCGCAACGTCGAGCCGCTCGTTGCGGCCGGTTATCGCGTGATCCTGATGGACTGCCCGGGCTGGAGCAAGAGCGATCCCATCGTCTGCACGGCGTCGCGCTCGGAACTGAACGGCCGCGTGCTCAAGGGCCTGCTCGACGTGCTCGACATCGAGCGCGTCCATATCCTCGGCAATTCGATGGGCGGCCACAGCGCGGTGGCGTTCGCACTCGCGAATCCGCACCGGGTCGGCAAGCTCGTGCTCATGGGCGGTGGCACCGGCGGCCCGAGCCACTTCGCGCCGATGCCCACCGAAGGTATCAAGCTGCTGCAGCGGCTGTATCGCGAGCCGACCATCGAGAACCTCGAGCGCATGATGAACGTGTTCGTCTACGATTCGAGCGCGCTGACCGAGGACCTCATGAAGGCGCGCCTGGAAAATATGCTCGCGCGCCGCGACCATCTCGAGAACTTTGTGAAGAGCCTCGCGGCCAATCCAAAGCAATTTACCGATTACGGCCCGCGCCTTGGCGAGATCGCGGCGCCCACGCTCGTGATCTGGGGCCGCGACGACCGCTTCGTGCCGATGGATATCGGCCTGCGCCTGATTGCGGGCATCCAGAACGCGCAGTTGCACGTGTTCAACCGTTGCGGTCACTGGGCGCAGTGGGAGCATGCGGACGCCTTCAACCGCATGGTGCTCGACTTCCTGCAGCATGAATGACGCAACGCCGAAACGGGCAGACCGGTGTTGCAATACCGTTTGCACGATTCGATGACGAGCGCGGTACACTGAGCAAACCCGACGGCGCGCTATGCGGCCCGCATGGCGTCGCGTCAAGGCGAGGCTGCCTGGCCGGGATGTTCAACCGCATTCATCGGGGCCGTCATGAAAAAGCTCGTCAATCACCCGTCCGACGTCGTGCGCGAGATGCTCGAAGGCATCGCATTGCAGGCGCCCAATGTCGTCATTCTCGGTGAGGAGAACGTGCTCGTTCGCCGGGATATTCCCGAGTCCTATGCGCGTCCGGTCGCGCTCGTCTCGGGCGGCGGCAGCGGCCACGAACCCGCCCACGGCGGCTATGTGGGGGCGGGCATGCTGAGCGCGGCCGTGTGCGGCGAGGTGTTTACGTCGCCCCCCACCGACGCCGTGCTCGCAGCCATCCGCGCGACGGCGGGCGCGAGGGGCGCGCTGCTCATCGTCAAGAACTACACCGGCGACCGGCTCAACTTCGGGCTTGCCGCCGAACTGGCGCGCGCCGAGGGCATTCCCGTGGAAGTCGTGACCGTCGCCGACGACGTCGCGCTGCGCGGCCACGCCGAACGCCATCAGCGGCGCGGCATTGCCGGCACGGTGCTGATCCACAAGATCGCGGGCGCGGCGGCCGCCCGTGGCGCGACGCTCGAAGTGGTGGCCGCGATCGCGCGCGACGCGGCTGCCAATCTCGGCACGATGGGCGTCGCGCTCGACGGCTGCACGCTGCCGGGCGTGGAGAAGTCCAGCTTCAGTCTCGCCGACGACGAAATCGAAATCGGGCTCGGCATTCATGGCGAAAAAGGCGCGGAGCGCAGCGTACCGCTGCCGGCCGACGCTCTCACCGAAGCACTGCTAATCAATATCCTCGACGAGCTTGCCATCACGCGCGGCGAACGCGTCGTGCTGCTCGTCAACGGACTTGGGGCCACGCCGCAGATGGAGCTCGATATCGTGCTGCGTGCGGCCATTGCGAGCCTGCGCTGTCGCGAAGTGCGCGTGGAGCGGGCGTGGGCAGGCACCTTTCTCTCCGCGCTGAACATGCCGGGCTGCTCGATTTCGCTGATGCGCGTGGACGACGGCAAGCTCGCCTTGCTCGATGCGCCTACCGATGCGCGCGCATGGCCCGGAAAAGGCTGCGTGAATCCGACCATTCGGCTCGACACGTCCGGCGTCAATCATGAGGAATCCATAGCGCCAGCGCTCGATGCGGCACGCGCGGCGTGGGCGGCGCGGCTCAAGGCGGCGCTCGATGCGATCGCGCTTGCCTTGACCGAGAACGAAGCGCGCCTGACCGAACTCGATGCGCTCGCCGGCGACGGCGATCTTGGCGCGAGCATGCGGCGCGCCGCCGATGCGGTGGCCGCTACGCCGGTTCACGCGCTCGGCACGGCGCCGCAGGCGCTGGCGTCGCTCGGCGCGAGCCTGCGCCGTGCCATCGCGGGCAGTTCGGGGCCGTTCTATGCCACGGCGCTGTTGCGCGCGTCGCGCCATCTCGCGGCTACGCCGGAGCCCGCGCCGCACGAATGGGCGCAGGCGTTTCGCGGCGCAATCGAGGCGATCAGCGAATTGGGCGGCGCGAAAGCCGGCGACCGCACCATGCTCGATGCGCTGATTCCGGCGCACGACGCCTTCGAAGCGGCGCTCAAGCGCGGTCAGACGGCGCAGCGCGCATGGGCGGCAGCCGTGGCGGCCGCCGAGCACGGCGCGCAGGCCACGGCGCATATGCACCCGCGCGTGGGGCGTGCGAGCTATCTGGGCGAGCGGGCGATCGGCTCACCCGATGCGGGGGCGGTGGCGGTGGTGTGCTGGCTCGCGGCGTTGCGCCCGCACGTGGGCGGAAAACCATAAGGACTGCGTGAGAGCCGCCCGATTTTCAACAATCCGACGACTCGCCGATTGCGCGCGAGGAGAGCGTCGGATCTGAGCGGATATTGCGTCCTGCCTTGCGCGCGCTGCGCTGTTCGGACTCTGTCCCCGATGAGCTGACGCCTCGCCTGGCGACCACTGCTATAAAATCACGGCTCAAGTCATTGAGGACGGGCGATCTGGCCGCTCAATCGAGCGGCGCGCCTGTCCGGGCGTTGCGCCAAGTGGTTGTGTCATGGGGTTCGGCCATTTGCGGCGACATCGGCACCGGTTACCTGCGAAGCAGGACCGTGCATCCTCTTGCGCAATGGCGGCGGCCACCGGGCTCCCGGTCGGTCTCAAGACATAAAAACTCGATCACCCTGTAACACTCGCTAGAAAGAAGTCAGAATTTATATGGATTCGGATTCACATCGCGTTTCAGCGCTCCCTTCCGGCGCCCGGGACGCAACCCCCGCTCTGCATCGCAGTTTGAAGGCCCGCCACCTGACCATGATCGCGATCGGGGGATCGATCGGCACCGGTCTATTCGTCGCTTCAGGAGCGTCCATTTCCCAGGCCGGACCCGGCGGCGCCATGGCCGCCTATCTCGTGATCGGCTTGATGGTCTACTTTCTGATGACGAGCCTCGGGGAAATGGCGGCGTTCATGCCTGTCTCGGGCTCGTTCGCGACATACGGCGCGAAATTCGTCGACGAAGGCTTTGGCTTCGCGCTGGGTTGGAACTACTGGTACAACTGGGCCGTGACCATTGCCGTCGAACTGGTCGCTTCGCAACTGGTGATGGGCTACTGGTTTCCCCATGTTCCCGGAGTCTGGTGGAGCGCCGCTTTTCTCAGCGTGATGTTCCTGCTCAACGCACTTTCGGTGCGCGGTTTCGGCGAGGCCGAATATTGGTTCTCGCTCATCAAGGTGATCACCGTGGTCGCGTTCATCGGCATCGGATTGCTCATGATCATCGGTATTTTGAAGGGCGGCGCGGATCACGTCTGGGGCAACTTCGCGCTCGATGGCGGGCCGTTTACGGGCGGCTTGCCGGCCTTGCTGGGCGTGACCATGATCGCGGGCTTTTCCTTCCAGGGCACGGAGCTGATTGGCGTAGCCGCCGGCGAATCGGAGAACCCGGGAAAGAACATTCCTCGCGCGGTGCGACAGGTGTTCTGGCGAATTCTTCTTTTTTATGTGCTCGCCATTTTCGTGATCGGTTTGCTGATTCCGCATACCGATCCGAATCTCCTGAAATCGGATGTGACCGATATTGGCGTAAGCCCGTTCACGCTCGTATTTCGCCGCGCGGGTCTGGCTATTTCAGCCGGCGTCATGAATGCGGTCATTTTGACGGCCGTGTTGTCGGCGGGTAATTCGGGCATGTATGCCTCTACCCGGATGCTTTATAACCTGGCGATCGAGGGCCGAGCGCCCAGACTCTTCGGCAAGCTTTCGGCGAGCGGTGTGCCGAGGAACGCGCTTTATGCGACCACCGCGGTGGGGGCGCTGTGCTTTCTCTCGTCGATGTACGGCGACAAGACGGTCTATATGTGGCTGCTCAATACATCGGGAATGACCGGGTTCATCGCATGGCTGGGCATTGCCGCCAGTCATTATCGTTTCCGCAAGGGATTCGTCGCGCAGGGATTCTCGCTGGAGCAACTGCCGTATCGATCGAAGTGGTTTCCCATCGGGCCGATATTCGCCTTTGCGGTTTGTCTCGTGGTCATGCTCGGGCAGGACTATCAGGCGTTCATGGCCAACAAGGTCGATTGGGCGAGTGCGCTGGCTACTTATATCGGGATTCCCTTGTTTGCGTTGATGTGGCTCGGCTATCGCATCGTGAAGAAGAGTCGCTTTATCGGCTATGGGGAAATGGATATCGAGCCGTATATGGCGCAAGTCCGTGCATCCGCACAGATGAAGGGGGCGTTGGCAAGTCGCGATGAAGGTACCGTTAGAACGGGCCACGAAGTTTAAAAAACAAGCGGAGGGAGAGCCCGCCGCCCGTTTCCCGGCCAACCTCCATCAAACAATCCCAGTCGCGTAAAACACCGCGATCACGAAGAACACGGCCATCGTCTTGATGACCGTGACCGCGAAAATGTCGCGATACGATTCGCGGTGCGTGAGCCCCGTCACCGCGAGCAGCGTGATCACGGCGCCATTGTGCGGGAGCGTGTCCATGCCGCCGCTCGCCATCGCCACCACGCGATGCAGCACGTCGAGCGGAATATGCGCGGCCTGCGCGCTCTTGATGAAGAGATCGGACATGGCGGCGAGCGCAATGCTCATGCCGCCCGAAGCCGAACCGGTGATGCCCGCGAGCGCGCTCACCGAGACCGCCGCGTTCACGAGCGGGTTCGGAATGCTCTTGAGCGCGTCGCTCACCACGATGAAGCCTGGCAGCGCCGCGATCACGCCGCCAAATCCATACTCCGAAGCGGTGTTGAGCGAGGCGAGCAGCGCGCCTGCCACTGCGGCCTTCGTGCCGGTGGCGAAACGCTCCTTCACGCGCGAGAAGGCCGTGACGATCACGAACGCGATGCCGAGCAGCAGCGCACCCTCGACCGACCAGATGCCGACCAGTTGCTTGACCGTCGTGGTGACGGGGGCGTGGATGCCGGGCAGCACGTCGGCCGTGACCGTGTAGGTGTCGCCGTACCACTGCGGAATCCAGCGCGTCAGGAAGAAGTTCGCCACGCCCACGAGCACGAGCGGCGTGATGGCAAGGAGCGGATTGGGCAGATGGTCGGTCTTCACGTGCTCCGGTTCGTTCACGAGCGAGGTGCCGTAGCCTTCGCCCTTTGCCATCGCGCTGCGGCGTCGCCACTCGAGATACGCGAGGCCCACGACGATGATGAAGAGCGAGCCGATCACCCCGAGCGCCGGCGCGGCCCACGCCGTGGTCTTGAAGAACGTCGTGGGGATGATGTTCTGGATCTGCGGCGTGCCGGGCAGCGAATCCATCGTGAACGAGAACGCGCCGAGCGCGATGGCGCCAGGCATGAGGCGCTTGGGAATGTCGCTTTGGCGATAGAGCTCGGCGGCGAACGGGTACACCGCGAACACCACCACGAAGAGCGATACGCCGCCGTACGTGAGCAGCGCGCACACGGCCACGATCACGGCGTTTGCGCGCGAGCGGCCGATATAGCGGATCGCGGCGTGGACGATGGCCTCGGAGTAGCCCGATAGTTCGATCACCTTGCCGAATACGGCGCCCAGCAGGAACACGGGGAAATAGAGCTTCACGAAGCCCACCATCTTCTCCATGAAGATGCCCGAGAAGACGGGGGCGACAGCGGAGGGATCGGTGAGCAGCACGGCGCCGAGGGCGGCCACCGGCGCGAAGAGAATCACGCTGTAGCCGCGGTAGGCTGCGAGCATGAGAAAAGCGAGGGCGGCTAGAACGATAACAAACGACATAGGGTCTCCTGTGATCCCATGCTTCGCAGTCGAGCGGAATGGGCGCTTTGGCCGTTGGCCGGAGTGAGGGCCTGGGTACTGACTCCGGGCCCATGCGGAGCGCTAACGCCGGTTCGATGCAAGGGGTTGCGGCAATGCGTGGTGCACTTGGTCGATGCGCTTCTGTACTGCGTTTTTATTGCATTGGCTGGCCATGTTGCGCCGCAGCGATTGTACCCGGGCGCTTGAATATTGCGACGCAAGCTGCGCAGTCCTATCTTGACGCGAGGGGGCGCGCTGTCCGGCGAGCGGTGCGCCGGGGCGAAAAGGAGACGGCGATGCGGGAAATCGAGGCAGTGCGGGGAGGGCGGCTATGCCCGCGTGCGAGGCGCAGCGCACATCGATCCCCGCGCGTTGCCGCCTTACAGAACGTTGCCTGCGCCACGATGAAACTTCGACAAACGCGGCGCGCGATGTGGCTCGCATGCCGCGCAGGCGCTGTCCGGCATGGCACAATCGCAACGTCGAAAAACTAGCAGGCCCTCGGGGTACCCCATGATTCGTTCCGGTTCGTTGTTGTCCCGCTTTCGCAGGCTGTCGTCCACGGCGGGTGTCTGTGCATTGCTCGCGGCGCTGTCCGCCTGCAGCAGCGGTCCGCCGCTGTTCCTCTCGGATGGGCGTCCCACGGTCCCGGTCCAGTGCTCCGCCGCGGGCGACCACGACTCGTGCGCCCAGCAGGCCAACGTGCGCTGCGCGGGCGCCGGCTACGACACCGTCGACACGTCCGTCAGCGGCGACACGTACACCCTCGTATTTGCTTGCCGCGCGAAGTAACGGGCATTCGCGATCGCGCCGCCAGGCGGTATCAAGCGATGCCGTCCGCGCCGCCGCCGCTGCGGCTGCGCGCGGGCAGGTTCATCAACAGGCGCAGCAGGTCGGGCTGGCGCCGCGTGGCGGTCTTCTGGAAGATCGACTGTAGCTGCTTGCGTACGGTGTCGTACTGCACGCTCACCTGCGCGGCGATTTCCTTCGGCGTGAGCCCATCCACGAGCAGATGCGCGATCCGGCATTCGGCGGGCGAGAGCTCGAACGCCGTGGCCAGCACTTGCTCGTCCACCGCCGGCGCCGAGCGCGGGTGATAGAACGTGAGCGCCGCGAGCGCGCGCAACCCGGCGACTTCGCCGGGCGTCGCCACGTTGTAGAACGCATAGAGCACTTCCGGGCCGCCTGGAGACGGCTGCAGCGGCGCGGTTCGGCCCCGCTCGCCGTCGGCCGTTTCGGCGTCGCTCACGATGCGCAACGCGCGAATGCGCGCCGCGGCCGCCCGCGCGCCGCTCGCGCGGCTTTTCAGGCGCGCCTCGCAGATCGCCACGTCTTCCAGGAAGCGCGCCTGATAAGGTGCCGAAAATGCCAGCCGCTTGCCGCGCACGCGCACGAGCGAGGTGGCGCGCAGGAGCCGCTGCGCGGCGTCGTTGCTATGCAGAACCTCGCCGCTCGCGTTCACGAGCATGGCGGGCGGGCGTACACGGCCCGTGAGCGCGTCGGCGTCGGGCAGGAGGCGGCGCACGCTCAGGCGCACCGCACGCATCAGATGGGGCGCCAGCCGCTCGAGCAGCGCGCGCGTGGCCGCCGGCAGCGGGGCGCTTCGCGCAGTGCCGCGGCAGGCGATCATCGCCGTGAGCGTGCTGCTGTCGATCAGCTTGCAGATGGAGACGAAGCCGCTGCCCGCCGCCATCAGGGCCGGCTCGAAGACCGGATGACCTTTGGCGCGCTCCCGGTCTGCGCCGCAATGCAGCCATTTGCCGGGCATAAAGGCGCGCAGCCATTCGAGGCGCGCGTCGTCGCGATATAGCGGTCTGATGAGTTCGAGCGGTTCCGCTTCCCGCACGCTGAAACCATCGGCCCACGAAAAGAGTTCGCGCTGCCGATCGAATACGCAGAGGTGAACCGAGGCCGCCTCGATCGATTTCCTGAATTGCGCGCAAAAATCCTTCCAGCCCGAAGGGCGTTCAATGGTCGCGTAAATCGCATGCAGCAGACTGTCGTGCTGCGAATCGTTCGAATTCACACCGTTCTCATTATCGAAATCTGATGCGGCTGCCAGTTGCGCAAATGCGGAATGCATACTCCCTGCACAATTGAGGAATATACAGACGCGATTGCCGCCGTTAATCTTCGATTCGTTCGATGACGAATAACCGTCAGGGTGGACGAGGCGTCCGTTGCGTTCCGTGCGGTAGGCAACCGATGGCGAACCGTGAGGATCTTATTCTCCGATGGCAAGATACGCTGAAATCGCCGTGCCTGAGACACCGGAATGAAGCGGTGAAAAAGGGTAAATGAGTCAGAAAAATGAACGAAGCGGCCGGCTGGACGTGCGGTCTCATCGATGTAATGCGGCGAATTAATCGCTTTGCGTTATGGGATATTGAATACGCAGACGCCATGGCAGAGGCGTCTTCCAGAAGACGGGTTATTCCCGGGGGTAGCAATGAATCATCATCAACTCGAAAAGGACATCGAGCATCTCGAGCAGGTCATTGCACGGCTATCAGGCAACGATCGCATTCCGCTTTCTTATTGGCGCAACCGCGTCGATTCCGTGTCGAGCGCCAATCTGGTTCCTTCGCAGGCGCAGCGCGTCAAGCGGCTGTCGGAAGCGCTAGGCGAACTGGAGGCGCGCGTAAAAGAGCGTGCGTCACACGAAACGGTTCGTTAGGACGGTGGGCCACGGTCGACTTCCTGTGTAAAAAATCGCAATAAATTGACCTTCCGCCGAGAAAAAAACACGTAATTGGGCACTCTTTGACGCCAGAACGGTCACAATGCAAATGTGTAACCGAACTGGAGATCATTGTTTATGGCGAGCTACAAGCAACTGACCGCCCAACTCGAAAAGCTGCACAAGGAAGTCGCGGCGGCGCGCGAAAAGGAAATTGAGCAAGCGATTGTCGAAATCAAGGAAAAGATCGCGGAGTACGACATCACGGCGGAAGAACTCGGTTTCTCCAGCCGGCGCACGGCTGGCACGCGCAAGAAGCCGTTGCCGGCGCGCTACATGAACCCGAAGACCGGCGAGACCTGGAGCGGCCGTGGCCGCGCGCCGGGCTGGCTCGCCGGCGTGAAGAACCGCGACCGGTTTCTCATCAAGGAGTAAGCGGGTTCCAGCGAGACCCGAAATCGGACCCCTAAACGGGGTTCGAGCAGGCGCTGGACATGACCCGATCCCGTAAAACCTCACCTTTGTGCGGCGCTCGGCCCTTCTGGCGTGCGTGCGCCGTGATCCACTCCCGTAAAAGCTCACCTCAGACATGCCGCGGACCACCGCCTGCGGGCGCTTCGTCCCTGCGGATGCCCCTCAGGCCGCCGTTAACTTTTAGGCGTCGGCCGTAATGCCGTGTATCATTCGTCCCCGGCGCCTTCTGCCGCGCGCATCGGCTGCGCCACATCCGCAGCGCCCGCCGCGCGCACCGGCTGCCCGTTTTCATCAGCGATACCCCTCCATCCATGTCAGTTGCCGAACTCAGACGCCGCCGCACGTTCGCGGTCATTTCTCACCCGGACGCGGGCAAAACCACGCTCACCGAAAAGCTGCTGCTGTTCTCGGGCGCGATTCAGATCGCGGGCACCGTGAAGGGCAAGAAGAGCGGCCGCTTCGCGACCTCCGACTGGATGGAGATCGAAAAGCAGCGCGGCATTTCGGTCGCGAGCTCGGTCATGCAGTTCGAGTACGGCGACGCCGTCATCAACCTGCTCGACACGCCGGGCCACGAGGACTTCTCCGAAGACACCTACCGCGTGCTCACGGCGGTGGACGCGGCGGTGATGGTGATCGACGGCGCAAACGGCGTGGAAGCGCAAACGCTGAAGCTGCTCGAAGTTTGCCGCAGCCGCAAGACGCCCATTCTCACCTTCATCAACAAGCTCGACCGCGAAGTGCGCGAGCCGCTCGACCTGCTCGACGAAATCGAGCAGCACCTCGGCGTGTCCGCAGTGCCGTTCACCTGGCCCATCGGCATGGGCAAGGAATTCCAGGGCGTCTACGACATCCAGCGCGACCAGGTGCGCGTGTTCCGCGCCGGCGAGCAATCGCTGGGCGGCGCGGTGGAAACGCTGCACGCCATCGGCGACGAAGCGGGCGAGGCGCGCTTCGGCTATCACTGGAAGCGCACCAAGGAAGAGGTCGAGCTGATCACGGGCGCGACGCCCGCGTTCGACCGCGACGCATTCCTCGCTGGCGAGCAGTCGCCGGTGCTGTTCGGTTCCGCGATCAACAACTTCGGCGTGAAGGAGATTCTCGACGCGCTCGTCGATCTCGCGCCGCCGCCCTCGCCGCGCATGGCGGTGCAGCGTCCGGTGTCGCCCGAGGAGCCCAAATTTACCGGCGTCGTGTTCAAGGTGCAGGCCAACATGGATCTCGCGCATCGCGACCGCGTGGCGTTCATCCGCGTGTGCTCGGGCCGCTTCGAGCGCGGCATGCAACTGAAGGTCACGCGCAACAACAAGACCTTCCGCGCGAACAACGTGGTGAGCTTTCTCTCGCAGCGTCGCGAAACCGTGGCCGAAGCGTATCCCGGCGATATCATCGGGATTCCTAACCACGGCACGCTGAGCCTCGGCGACACGCTCACCGAAGGCGAAGACCTCCAGTTCACGGGCCTGCCGTTCTTCGCGCCGGAAATCTTCCAGACCATCGAAGTGGTCGACCCGATGCGCGCGAAGCAACTGGGCGAAGCGCTCAAGCAGCTCGGCGAAGAGGGCGCGATCCAGGTGTTCCGCCCGCTGCACGGCGGCGCGACGATCCTGGGCGCTGTGGGCCAGCTGCAGTTCGAAGTGGTGTCGCATCGCCTTTCGGCGGAGTACAAGGTGGACGTGCGTATCATGCCGGCGCGCTATCGCCTCTCGCGCTGGGTCACCTGCGACGATCCCAGCGAGCTGCGCCGCTTCACCGATTCGTACGAGGCCCGCATGGCTTACGACGCGTCGAACGCGCCCACGTATCTCGCCTCGCACGTTTCGGAAATCGAAGTCGCGCAAAAGGCGTGGCCGAAGATCGTGTTCAACGAGTTGCGCGAGCATTCGGGCGTGCCGTTCCGCAAGAACCTGTAGTCTTGCCGCCGCCCGGGCCATGGCCCGGGCCCTGGATGCACCCCCGATCGGGCCGCCTCGCGCGGCCCGAACTTCATGCGTTCCCGGAACGCGCGGCGTGCTGCGCAAGCTCCAGCCGGTTGCCGCCGAGCGACTTCGCGCCGTAGAGCGCCGCGTCGGCGGCCGCGAGCAGTTCGGCGAGCGCGGCCGTGGCGTTCTGGGGCTGCGATTGCGGCTGCGATTGCGGCTGCGATTGCGGCTGCGACCGCGCGCCGGTCTGCGTGCCCGCTCGCACCGCTTGCGGCTCGGTCTGCGCGAGCCCGATGCTGACCGTCGCGCGCACGCCCGCGCCGTCGACGTGGCGCACGGCCGTCCGTGCGAAACGTTCCGCGATTCTCTCGCCGATCATCCGGGCTCCGGCGCTCTCGTGGCCCGCCAGCAAGGCCGCGAACTCCTCGCCGCCGATGCGCGCGAGCACCGCATTCGGACCGATCTCGCCGCGCGCGATATCGGCGAATGTCCTCAGCACTTCGTCGCCGGCCTGGTGGCCGTAGCGGTCGTTGATCGCCTTGAAGCGATCGAGGTCGAACGCCAGCAACGCCACGCGTTCGCGCCCGCCCGCGCGGCTCAACACCCGCGCGCCTTCCTCGAAGAACCAGCGGCGGTTGCCGAGCCGGGTCAGATAGTCCGTTTGGGATTCCTGCAAGAGCTGGCCGTGCGTTTCGTCGCGCACGAGGCGCAGCAGCGTCATCGGCAGCACGACCGAATACAGCACGCCCTCGTACATCGTGATCTCGCTGACGAGCGGCAGCAGCGCTTGCCCATAATGCTGCGCGAGCCACGGCAGCAGGCACGCGCGGAACGCGTAGAGCGCCGCGTGGATGCCCGTCACGATCACGGCGATGCGGCGCGCCTGCGCCCACTTGAGGACGTCGTTGCGCAGCAGCTCGCGCGTCGCCATGGCGGAGGCCAGCGAAATGGGAATCGCGCTGAGGTAGAGCCACATGATGTCCTGGCCGCGCGCGCCCGCAATGGCCCACGCGAGCGCGAGCAGGACGAGGATGACCGCCGAGGCCGTGCGGCATTGCCGTCCGTTCATGACGGCGAGCCCATGCGCGACCCGCAGATACCCGGTAACGATGATCAGATTGCTGATGGCGCCGCCCCACGCGTCGGGCAGGACGTGCCGCCAGGTGGCGAGCGCGACGCCCACGCCGAGCGTGGCGTAGCCGCCGGCAAGGATTCTCAGTTCCTTGCTGCGCCTGGGGTGCGTGCGGTGCTCCCAGAGCGTCATGCCGGCGCTGGCGAAAAGCGTTCCTATCGCGAGGAAATAAAGGGTGAGAAGGTCGACGTGCATCGCGGCGTAAGGTTGCTACGCCGGTGAATCACGGCGGCGTCGGCGATTCTACGCTGAAAGTCCGCCTTCCCGACGACGGTTTTTCCCGGCCGGCCGTGCGCAGCGCGGGCTCTCGCGGCGCGCGCGCAAGCGCACGCGGCGAAATGCGCGCAACGCAGGAGCAGTTCGCCTATCCTGAGCGGATTCCCGGCGATATCCGGCGATATTCCGCATTCGGCCCGCGCACGCAACGCGGCGCCCGCACATTCGCACAGCGAGGAGGGGCAGTGACCGTACGCAATCTCGACGCCATATTCCAGCCGAAATCCGTAGCGGTGATCGGCGCTTCGCAGCGGCCGGGCAGCATCGGCAGGATGGTGTGGGAGCGCCTGATCGAAGGCGGCTTCGCCGGCCCGCTGTGGGCGGTCAATCCGCGTCACGCGGGCGAGTTCGCCAGCTTCGACGGCAAGCCCGCGCTGGCCGACGCGGGCGAGCTGCCCGAGGCGCCCACCGTCGCGCTCGTCTGCACGCGGCCCGCCACGTGGCCCGCGCTCGTGCATCGCCTGGGCGGCATGGGGACGCGCGCGGTCATCCTCCTCGGCGAGGTGAGGAACGAGGAAGACGCCGCGGACCTGCGCCACGCGCTCGCGGCGGCGCGCCCGCATCTGCTGCGCATTCTCGGGCCCGGCACGCTCGGCGCGCTCACGCCGGCGCTCAATGCGCAGCTCGGCGCGGCCGCCACGGTGGCGCGCAGCGGCGGCGTGGCGTGGGTCTCGCAGTCCAACGCGCTCACCAATGCCGTGCTGCGCTGGGCCGGTCCGCGCGGGCTCGGCTTCTCGCATGCCGTCGCGCTCGGCGACGAAGCCGATGTCGACGTCGGCGACGTGCTCGACTATCTCGCGAGCGATCCGTCCACGCGCGCGATCCTGCTCGAAGTGGACAGCATCGGCGCGGCGCGCAAGTTCATGTCGGCGGCGCGGGCGGCGGCGCGCAACAAGCCCGTGCTCGCGCTGCGCAGCGGCCGCGACGATGCGGGCGATGCGCTCTACACGGCGGCGTTCCGGCGCGCCGGGCTGGTGCGCGTGGACACGCTCGACGACCTGCTCGACGAAATCGAAACCCTGGGCGTGGGCCGCGTGGCCGCGAGCGACACGGCCACGCTCATCACGAGCGACCGTGGCGTGGCCACGCTCGCGCGCGACGCCTTCATGAAGGCCGGCGACACGCTCGCGCACTGGAGCGACGAGGCGCGCGCCGCCCTCGCGGCGGCGCTGCCGCATGCCCAGGCCGGCAATCCGCTCGTGCTCGGCGACACGGCGAAGCCCGAGCACTTCGGCCTCGCGCTGCAAACGCTCGCCTCGCAGCGCTCGACCGGCACTGCGTTCGTCGTGCACGCGCCCACGCACAGCGCGCCGGTGGCTGAGGTCGCGCGCACGCTCATCGAAAACCAGCGCTTCGCGTATCGCGGCATGCTCGCGTGCTTCTTCGGCGGCGTGGACGACGCGACGCGCGACGCGCTGCACGCGCACGGCATTCCCGTGCACACCACGCCGCGGCGCCTGGCGCGCGCGTTTGCGCGTCTCGTCGACTATCGGCTTGGGCGCGAGCTCCTGATGCAGACGCCCGAGAGCATGCCCGCGCAAGGCGCGGCGGCGATCGAGGCCGCGCAGGGCGCGGCGCGCGCGGCGCTGGCGGCCGGGCGCGACACGCTGGAGGGCGAGGAGGCGGCGCGGCTCCTCGCCTCGTTCGGGCTCGAAACGCTGGAAAGTGCGGACGAGGTGCAGGAGCCGGCCATCGTCGACGTGACGGTGGAGTTTCGCGACGACGAGAACTTCGGCCCCGTGTTCCATTTCGTGGCGCCGTCGCCGGACGGCTTCTCGCCGCCGCTGCGCGTCTACAGCCTGCCGCCGCTCAATCCCGTGCTTTCGCGCGACATCGTCGCGCACTCGCCGTATGCGCGCCGCGCCGCGCCCGAGCCCACCCTCGCGGTGCTCACCGAGCTTTCGCAGGTGGTATGCGAGGTGCGCGAGATCGTCGGCATGCAGTTGACGCTGCGGGTGCTGCCCCATGCGACGCGGGTCGTCGCGCCGCGGCTCACGCTGGCCGGGAAGCGCAGCCGCTTCGCGATCATGCCGTATCCGCGCAGGCTCGAAGCGACGCTCGACTGGCACGGCGAGCGCTTGACGATCCGGCCGATCCGCCCCGAAGACGAGGAGATGCATCGCGCGTTCATCGACACCATGACGCCCGACGACCTGCGCCTGCGCTTTTTCTCGGCGGTGCGCAGCTTCGACCACACGCAGCTCGCGCGCATGACGCAGATCGACTACGACCGCGAGATGGCGCTGATCGCGACCGTCATGGGGGAGGACGGCAAGCCGCGCACGCTGGGCGTGGCGCGGGCGGTGGCCGACCCGGACAACGAGACTGCCGAGTTCGCGGTCGCGATCCAGTCCAATCTGAAGGGGCGCGGTCTTGGCCGCTTGCTGCTCGAGCGCATGATCGCCTACGTGCGTTCGCGCGGCACGCACTGGCTGCTCGGCGAGGCGCTGCGCGAGAACGCGCCGATGATCGGGCTCGCGCGGGCCTGCGGCTTCACGGTGACGCCGACGGAGGACCCGGGCGTGGTGGGATTCAGGATGCCGCTCGACTGACGCGGCGTTCATGGTGTGCGCGGCGGGAGACGGCGCGGACCCCGCGCAGTCGGACCCGCCGGCTCACGGGCGCTTGGCCCGTCGGCCCATCGGCTTTTCAGGCCGCCAGGATCAGGCGGCGAGCTTCGTCAGCGCTTCATCCACTTGGGCGCGCGTGAGCGCGAGCTCTTCGAGCCACGCCTGCGCATATTGCGCGCCGGTTTCCTTTTCGAGCCGGGCGACGGTCGCGGCGCAGCGCGCGGCGTCCTTCGGCGTGGCGATGAACGCCTTCACCGACTGGCCGCCCTGGAACGCTTCGAACAGCGGCACGCGGATCTCCTCGGGCAGCGCGCGCGTCGTCCACTGGTGCGTCTTGCCGTTGAGCGTGAGCGAAGGCGGCAGCACGCGCTCCTTGCGCGTGGCCGGGATCAGACCGAAGTTGCGGGCGGCTTCGGCGATCTGCTCGGCCGAGAACAGCTCGTCGGGCGTGATCTCGAACTGCTCGATCGCGGTTTCGACGGTCTTCATCGCGTCCGCGCGGTCGTCGCGCTTTTTCTGCGCGCGCGCGACGATATCGCGCAACTCGTCGGCTTCCTCGCTCGAGATCGTGAAGCTGGCCTGTTTCTGCTGAAGCTCGGAAAAACGCTGGAATTCTTGATCGGTCAGAAGTTTCGCCATGAGGTATGCGTGCGCGTCCGGCGCGCCCTGCGCGCACCCGACGGTGGTTTGAAAGGGCCGCCATTCTAACCGTTTTGCGCACCCGGCTTCCAGTCGGCTTCCAGTCGCGATGCGGGAGCCGGCGCGCGCGCAAGAGGCCAGCGTGCGCCGCTGCAAACCAGGAACGTTCTGATGTTCGCACGCCATCGCGCTTTCTACGATGGCGTGATGAAAATCTCCACGCCGACTCCGTCCGCCCGTTCCGACGCGCTGCTCAAGCGCGGCATCGACCGTCTGAACGCCGAACAATACACGCTCGCCGAAGCCCTGTTTCGCGAGATCCTGGCGCAAGCGCCGCAACATGCCGGAGCGTGGCATCAGCTTGGCGTGACGCTGGCGCGCCAGAAGCGCTATGCGGAGGGCGAACAGGCGATCCGCAAGGCGCTTGCGATGGGCGGGAGCGGGGCGCCGGCTGGCGCGCTGCAGCGCGACCTCGCGTGGACGCTGCTCTGGCAGGGCCGCGACGACGAGACCCTCGCGGCCTACTTCGCCGCCATCAATCTGGGCGTGCGCGAGGCGCGCATGTTCAACAACGTCGGCAATCTGCTCAAGAAGCGCAACGACCTCGCGCACGCCGAAGCCGCGTATCGGGCGGCCATCGAAATCGATCCCGCCTATGCCTTCGCGCACGGCAACCTCGCCGTGCTGCAGCAGGACGCCGGCCAATACGAGGCCGCCGAGGCGAGCCTGAGGCGCGCGCTCGAACTCGAGCCGAAGTCGGCGCACTTCTGGCAGTGCTACGGCGGCTTGCTGGAGCGCCTGAATCGTCTCGACGAGGCCGACGAAGCCTACTGCCGGGGCGGGCGCTGGGAATCGGCGCAGTACGTGCGGCGGCGCGTGGCGCACTGGCGCGACCTGGACAAGATCGACGCGGCGGCGCTCGAGATGGTCGCTGCGGGCGCGGCCGAGCATCTCACGCCGTGGGGGCTGCTCGGCATTCCGGCGCTCACGCCGGCGCTGCATCGCGACGCCGGGCGGCGCTTCGCGCAGTCGCGCTGGCGCGGCGAGCTGGCCGCGCCGCCGCTCGTCGCGCGCGGCGCCGGTCTTGATGCGGCGCTGGCGGCCTGCGCCGCGGGCGGGCGGCTGCGCATCGGCTATCTTTCCGCCGACTTCCACGATCACGCCACGCTGCGCCTGCTGGCGGGCGTGCTCGAACTGCACGACCCCGCGCGCTTCGACATCCATCTGTATTCGTACGGCGAAGCCGCGCCCGATGCGGCATGGCGCGAGCGGCTCGCGGCGCTGCCCGCCACGCTGCACGAGACCGGTACGCTCGGCGACGCGCAGGCGGCCGCGAAGATCGCCCAGGACGGCATCCACGTGCTCGTCGATCTGAAGGGCTATACGACCGGCACGCGCCTTGGCATCACGGCGCTGCGGCCCGCGCCCGCGCTCGTGAGCTGGCTGGGCTACCCGGGCTCGCTCGGCGAGCCGCGCCTCGCGGACTACCTGATCGGCGATGCGGTGGTGACGCCGCCCGCCGCCGCGCCGTTCTACAGCGAGACGCTCGCGCTGATGCCGCATTGCTATCAGCCGAACGACCATCGGCGCCAGTGCGGGCCTCGGCCCACGCGTGCCGAAGCCGGGTTGCCCGAGCGCGGCTTCGTGTTCTGCAGCTTCAACCAGACGTTCAAGCTCAATGCGCAGATCGCCGCGGTCTGGTGCCGCCTGCTCGCGGCAACGCCGGGCAGCGTGCTGTGGCTGCTCGACCCCGGTAGCGCACGGGCGCAGCAGAATTTGCAGAGCTTCTTCGAAGCGAACGGCATCACGCGTGCGCGCGTGATCTTCGCGCAGCGCCTGCCGCAAGAAGCGCATCTCGCGCGGCTGCAACTCGCGGATCTCGCGCTCGATACGCTGCCGACCGGCTCGCACACGACCGGCAGCGACGCATTGTGGGCGGGCGTGCCGATGGTGTCGGCGCCGGGCGCGCTGTTCGCGGGGCGCGTGGGTGCGAGCCTGTTGCATGCGGTGGGGCTCGATGCGCTGGTCGCGCGCGACCTCGACGCCTATTTCCAGATCGCGCTCGCAATCGCGAGCGATCCGGTCTGGCACGCCCAAGTCCGCAAACAGCTCGCGCAGGCCAGGGCCGATGCGCCGCTCTTCGATACGGCGCGCTTCACGCGCGACCTCGAGCGGCTCTTTGTGGCGATCGTGGAGCGCGAGGCGAAGGGTGGGACAGGTGGCGGGCCGGTGGTTTTGGGGGCGTGAGGCGACAGCAGGCGGCGCACGCCTGGCTTGCCGGCGAGATCGGGGCGGCGCCGCTCGAGTGCCGCCATCCACTCGTCTTCGATGCGATGCGTCCACTCGCGGCGAAGAGCCCTGCGGTCGCCAGACCCAGGAGCGCGTCGGTCATGGCAATGGGGAAGAGGACGCACGCGTCCAGCAAAGCTGTGTAGCGCGCGTGCCCCGCCATATTCAGTAATCCAGTCCGAGGGGGGCGTCTTCTCAAGACCCTTCCCCCTCCCGAAACATCGACAACGCCTGCACCGTCTCGCCCAGCCTATGCGTGGCCTCGTCGAGCGATGGCGCGACATATTCGTCGATGCGCTTGAGGAACGGGCAGGTGAGCGCCGCGATCGCCTGCCCCGAGGGCCCGAGCACCGGAAACGTCACGTCGGTCACCCCGAAGATCTGCTGGCTGTCCTTGCGCGAAAACCCCGCGCGGCGGATCTGCTCGCACGCCGTTTCCAGCGCGGCGTGGTCGATGGCGACTTCGCCCTTCACCTTGGTATGTTCCGCGAGCATGTGCGCGCGCTGCTCCGCGCTCTGGTACGCGAGGATCGTGCGCCCCGAACTGGTATCGACGAGACCCACGCGCGAGCCCAGCCGCACCGCAATGCCCCATGTGCCCGGGCCGTCCACCTGGGCGATCACGAGCAGATTGCCGCGGTCGTACACCGCGAGGTGGCATGACTGTTCGGTATCGTTGGCGAAGCGCTGCATGAGCGGCAGCGCCTCGGCGATCAGGCGCTCCATGGGCGGATGCCGATGCGCGAGCGCAAACAGCTTCAGGCTCAACGCGTAGCGGTCGCCGGCCTCCGAGCGCATCACGTACTGACGCGCCACCAGCCGCTCCAGCATCCGATAGATCTCGCTCGCGTTGCGGCCGAGCGCTTTCGTGATCTCCGCGCGCGTCAAGCCGCCGCGCTGCTCGGCGAGCAGCTCGAGAATGTCGAGCCCCTTGTCCAGCGCGGGCGCGCGATAGCGGTCGCCATCGTCTTTGTCGTCAGGCTCCGGCTCGCCCGGTGGCGCATCCGTCCGGCGTTTGCGTGCGTTCGTGTTCATGCTTTCCTTGTTTGTTATCCGGTAAGGCGGCGCCGGTCTCAGGCTTCTTCGTCCCACAGAGTGTGCCCTGCCCGAGCGGCAAGACCCCGGGATCCCCAGGGAAATTCCGGACCCTTGTTGCACCGCACATTCCTTGACCTTGGATGGTGCGTATATGAATAATAGGTTCACTGGTAAACATACGCCAGCGTCGTCCGAAAAGAGAAGTGGCAGTCGCAGGGGCAGTCGCAGCGCCGCCGGCGCGCTTCGCGTTTGCACGCGGGCGCGGGGCGCACATGGATGGGTCAATAACGACAGAACATGGAGCGCATCGGGCCTCACAGCGTCCGATGCGACCAATAAGGAGACAGACATGGCGTTCGCATCCGGGCTGATCGAGGCCCGCCGCTTCACTGAAACCCGCAAGGCGCGCGGCCTCATGCGCGCGGCTGCGAAGACGCTGTGCGCCGCGGTGGCCTGCGCCGCCGCGTTCGGCGCGCCGGTTGCGGCCCAGGCCGCCGACATCGGCAAGGTGGGTCTTGGCTTGCCGCTGCTGACCTCGCCGTTCTGGCAGTCGTACAACAATTATTTGACCGTCTACGCGAAGCAGATGGGCATCGACATCCTCGCGCCCGTCAATTCGAACAACGACCCCGCGCAGCAGATCACCGACATGAACAACATGATCAATCTGGGCGCGAAGGGCATCGTCGTGGGGCCGATCGATTCGGCGGCCATCAGCCGCGCGCTCGAGAACGCCGCGCAGAAGAACGTGAAGGTGGTGGCCGTGGACGTCGCGCCCACGCAGGGCACCGTCGCCATGGTCGTGCGCGCCGACAACCGCGCTTATGGCGAGAAGGCCTGCAAGTACATCGGCGAGCACGTGAAGTCGGGCAAGGTCGTGCAGATCATGGGGGATCTTGCTTCCGTGAACGGGCGCGATCGCTCGGAGGCGTTCCGCGCGTGCCTGAAGAACTATCCGAGTCTTTCGCTGCTGGAGATTCCGGCGGGCTGGAAGGGCGATGTGGCGGCCAGCGCGCTCGACAGTCTGCTCACCGCGAATCCCGATGTGAAGGCGATCTACATGCAGGCGGGCGGCGTCTATCTCTCGCCCACGCTGCAAACGCTGCGCCGCAAGCAGATGCTGTTTCCGGCGGGCAACCCGAAACATATCGTGATCGTCTCCAATGACGGCATTCCGCAGGAATACGAAGCAATCCGCAAGGGCGAGATCGACGCGACCGTTTCGCAGCCTGCCGATCTCTATGCGAAGTACGGTCTCTACTACATCAAGGCCGCACTGGAAGGCAAGACATTCAAGCCGGGCAAGACCGATCACGACAGCACGATCGTCCAGTTGCGGCCCGGGATTCTCGAAGACGAGTTGCCGGCGCCGCTCGTGACGAAGCAGAACGTCGACGACAAGAACCTGTGGGGCAACACGATCAAATGAGCGATCGGATCAGCAACGGTTCGGACATGGCGCATGCGGGCGCATCGCCGCGGGGCGGTGCGCCTTATGCGGCGGCCCTGGCCACGCAGCCCGGGGCGGCGGCAGGGTTGCTCCCGGTGGTGGAGGCGAGCGGCGTGACCAAGCGCTTCGGCTCCACGGCGGCGCTCGCGAACGTGAGCCTGCGCGTCATGGCGGGCGAGTCGCACGCGCTCGTGGGCCGCAACGGCGCGGGCAAGTCGACGCTCGTGTCGATCCTCACGGGCCTGCGCAAGCCCGACGAAGGCGCGGTGCGCTTCAACGGTGAGCTCGCGCCGCCCATCGCCGACCGCGACGCGTGGCGCGAGCGCGTCGCCTGTGTGTATCAGCATTCGACGATCATTCGCGACCTCACGGTGGCGGAGAACCTGTTCATCAATCGTCAGCCGGTGAAGCGCGGCGTGATCGACTGGACGAGCATGCGCCGCGATGCGCGTGCGCTGCTCGATCACTGGCGCATCGACGTGCGCGAGGACGCGCGCGCGGGGGACCTCACGGTGGAGGCGCGCCAGCTTGTCGAGATCGCGCGGGCGCTCTCGTACGGCGCGCGCTTCATCATCCTCGACGAACCCACGGCGCAGCTCGACGGCGATGAGATCAAGCGGCTCTTTCGCCGCATCGACGAATTGCAGCGCGAGGGCGTGACGTTTCTCTTCATCTCGCATCATCTTCAGGAAGTCTACGAAATTTGCCAGGCGGTGACGGTGCTGCGCGACGCGCGCCATATCGTCAGCGCGCCGGTGGCCGAGTTGCCGCGCGAGCGCCTGATCGAGGCGATGACGGGCGAGCACGGCGGCCTGAACGTTGCCGATGCCGCCGCGCGCGCGGCCTTGCCCGCCGACGCGCGGCTCGCGCTCGACGTGCGCGGCATTGCGGGCGCCGATTACCGCGACGTGTCCTTCCAGGTGAAGCGCGGCGAAGTGGTGGGCATCGCGGGCGCGACCAGCAGCGGGCGCACGGGCGTGGGCGAAGCCGTTGCGGGGCTCGCAGGCCAGCAGGCAGGCGAAATTCGCGTGAACGGCGCGCTTCTGAAGCCCGGCGATGTGCCCGCCGCGCTCGCGCAGGGCGTGGGCTGCGTGCCGAAGGACCGGCACCACGAAGGGCTCGTGCTCACGCAGTCGGTGGCGGAGAACGCGTCGATGACGATTGCGGGCCTGCTCGGGCGGTTCGGTTTCGCGTCGCCCGCGAAGAAGAGCCAGGTGGGCAAGCGCATGATCGAGGCGCTCGGCATTGTCGCGCAAGGGCCGGAGCATGTGGTCTCGGGGCTCTCGGGCGGCAACCAGCAGAAGGTGGTGATGGCGCGCGCGCTCGCGAGCGACCCGCAGGTGCTGGTGCTGATCGACCCCACTGCGGGCGTCGACGTGAAATCGAAGGAGGCGCTGCTCTCGGTCGTGGACCGCGTGCGCGACGAGGGCAAGGCCGTGCTCGTGGTATCGAGCGAGCTCGACGATCTGCGCACCTGCGACCGCGTGCTCGTGATGTTTCGCGGCAGCGTGGTGACGGAATTCGCGGCGGGTTGGCAGGACCACGAACTGATTGCATCGATTGAAGGAGTCGATCTCCATGAAGAATAGCGTTTCGACGCCGGCGTTCGCGGCGGCGCAACCCGATACGGCCCAGGGCGCGGCTTCAGGCCGCGGCGCGCGCAAGCGCATCGAATTCTCGCGCTTGCGCGAACTCGCGCTGCTGCCCGCGTTGCTGCTGCTCATCGTGATCGGCGGCTTCGTGAGCCCGAGCTTTCTCACCAGGGCGAACCTCATCAGCGTGCTGGGGGCTTCGGCGGCGCTCGCGCTCGTCGTGCTCGCCGAGTCGCTCATCGTGCTCACGGGCAAGTTCGATCTCTCGCTCGAGTCGACGGTGGGCATCGCGCCCGCGGTGGGGGCGATGCTCGTGATGCCGGTGACTTCGGCGGGATTCGGCACGCAATGGCCCGCATTTGCAGGACTCCTTTCGATCGTGGTCGTGGGTGCGCTGATCGGCTTCGTCAACGGTTTTCTGGTGGTGCGCCTGCGCCTGAATGCGTTCATCGTCACGCTGGCCATGCTCATCGTGCTGCGCGGCATGCTGGTGGGCGCGACCAAGGGCGGCACGCTGTTCGACATGCCCTCGTCGTTCTTCGCGCTTGCCACCACCATCGTGCTCGGGCTGCCGCTCTCGGTCTGGCTCGCGGCGGCCGCGTTCGCGTTCGCCGCATTCATGCTGCGCTATCACCGCGTGGGCCGCGCGCTCTACGCGATCGGCGGCAATCCCGACGCCGCGCGCGCCGCGGGCATTCGCGTGGAGCGCATCACGTGGGGCGTGTTCGTGCTGGGCAGCATGCTCGCCGCGTTGGGCGGGCTGATCGTGACGGGCTATGTGGGCGCGATCAACGCGAACCAGGGCAACGGCATGATCTTCACCGTGTTCGCGGCGGCCGTGATCGGCGGCATTTCGCTCGACGGCGGCAAGGGCACCATGTTCGGCGCGCTCTCGGGCGTGCTGCTGCTCGGCGTGGTGCAGAACCTGCTCACGCTGGCCCAGGTGCCGTCGTTCTGGATTCAGGCGATTTACGGCGCGATCATCCTCGGCTCGCTGATGGTGGCGCGGCTGGCGGGCGGCGAGGCCCAGAACTGAACGAGACGGAGGCGAGACTTGAGCCATATCGTGAAGAGCGGTGCGCAGCATACCGATGCGCGTCTCATCCTGCTCGCGCCGGAAGACAACTGCCTGATTGCGGCGGCGCGTCTTCCCGCAGGCGAGACGCTGGAGATCGAGGGCGAGCGCGTGACGCTCGCGAAGACGATCGACTTGGGGCACAAGGTGGCGCGCCGCGCGCTGGCGAAGGACGAGAAGGTGCTGCGCTACGGCGCGCCCATCGGCCATGTGACGGCGAACGTGGCGCGCGGCGAGCATCTGCACACGCACAACCTCGAAAGCGATTATCTGCCGACTTATACGCACGACGCGGGCCACGAGTTCGTGGCGCACTGATGCCGATGAACGCAGCGGCCCGCACCGCATGCAGGACGAACGCAGGACGAATGCCATGATCGAAACCCAACTCAACGCCAATGCAGGAAACGCGGCCGAACCCCTGCTCGAAGGGTGGCCGCGCAGCGACGGACGCAAGGGTATCCGCAACGTGGTTGCGGTGGCGTACCTCGTCGAATGCGCGCATCACGTGGCGCGCGAGATCGTTGCGCAGTTTCGCGAGCCGCTTTACGACGACGCCCATGCGTTCGACGATCCGCAGGCGCCGCATGAGCCGCCCGTCCATCTGATCGGTTTTCCGGGCTGCTTTCCGAACCGCTACGCCGAAAAGATGATGACGCAGCTCACCACGCATCCGAACGTGGGCGCGGTGCTGTTCGTCTCGCTCGGTTGCGAGAGCATGAACAAGCACTATCTCGTGGAGCAGGTGCGCGCGAGCGGACGTCCCGTAGAAGTGCTGACGATTCAGGAAAAAGGCGGCACGCGCAGCACGATTCAATACGGCGTGGACTGGGTACGCGGCGCGCGCGCGCAGCTCGCGCAGCAGCAGAAAGTGCCGATGCGGCTGGACGAGCTCGTGGTCGGGACGATTTGCGGCGGCTCGGACAGCACGAGCGGCATTACCGCGAACCCGGCGGTGGGGCGCGCGTTCGACCACCTGGTCGCGGCCGGCGCGGCGTGTCTGTTCGAAGAGACCGGCGAGCTGGTGGGCTGCGAATACCACATGAAGAACCGCGCGGCGCGCCCCGAACTGGGCGACGAAATCGTCGCGTGCGTGGCGAAGGCCGCGCGCTATTACTCGATCCTCGGGCACGGCTCGTTCGCGGTGGGCAACGCGGACGGCGGACTCACCACGCAGGAGGAAAAGTCGCTGGGCGCATATGCGAAGAGCGGGGCGTCGCCTATCGTCGGCATCGTCAAGCCCGGCGACGTGCCGCCCACGAGCGGGCTCTATCTGCTCGACGTGGTGCCCGATGGCGAACCACGCTTCGGATTCCCGAACATCAGCGATAACGCGGAAATCGCGGAGCTGATCGCGTGCGGCGCGCACGTCATTCTGTTCACGACGGGGCGCGGCTCCGTGGTGGGGTCGGCGCTGGCGCCCGTCGTCAAGGTCTGCGCGAATCCGCAGACGTATCGCAATCTCTCGGGCGACATGGACGTCGACGCGGGCCGCATCCTCGAAGGCCGCGGCACGCTCGACGAAGTGGGGCGCGAAGTGTTCGACGTCACGCTCGCGGTCTCGCGCGGGGCGCGCTCGAAGTCGGAGACGCTCGGTCACCAGGAGTTTATTCTTACGTACAAGACTTTCGAGCCGGTCGGCCCTGCGTGCCTGCCCGCGAGCGCGCGGGTGCCAGTGGTCGCCGCGCCGCACTGAACGAATTCGATCGAGGAGACCCCCCGCATGGCGCAGGAGCCCCATCCGCAGGTCGCGCAGCGCCGCCGCATCGGGCGCAGCGCGCTCGAAGTGAGCGCGCTGAGTCTGGGCACGGCGCCGCTCGGCGGCCTGTATCGCGATCTCACCGACGACGAGGCGCAAGCCACTGTCGACGCCGCCTGGGCCGCTGGCGTGCGCTTCTTCGATACGGCGCCGCACTATGGCCACACGAAAGCGGAGCATCGCCTGGGCGATGCGTTGCGGCGCTATCCGCGCAGCGAATATGTGCTGTCGACCAAGGTGGGCCGGCGCTTCGTGCCGCGCACGCAGGTCTACGACGGCAGCGAAGGCTGGCAAGATCCGTTGCCGTTCGAGGCCATTTTCGACTACACGCACGCAGGCATTCTGCGTTCGTTCGAGGATAGCCAGCAGCGGCTCGGCATTGTCGATATCGACATTCTGCTCGTGCACGACATCGGCCGCCTGACGCACGGCGAGCACAACGCGCACTACTGGCGGCAGCTCACGGAGGGCGGCGGCTTTCGCGCGCTGGACGAATTGCGCGCGTCGGGCGCGGTGAAGGCCATCGGCTTCGGCGTGAATGAGCGCGAGGTCATACTCGAAGCGATGCGCGAATTCCAGATCGATTGCGCCTTGCTGGCGGGCCGCTACACCTTGCTCGAACAGGCGCCGCTCGACGATCTGCTGCCTGCCTGCAGCGCGCGCGGCGTGAGCATCCTGCTGGGCGGCGCGTTCAATTCGGGCATTCTCGCGCGCGGCCTCGCGGGCGAGCGCAAGTTCAACTACGGCGAAGCGCCGCCCGAGGTGGTGGAACGCGTCGCGCGCCTCGAAGCGGTCTGCCGCGCGCATGGCGCGCCGCTCGCGGCGGCGGCGCTGCAGTTTCCCTACGCGCATCCCGCTGTGGCGACCGTGCTCACCGGCGCGCGCAGCGCGGCGGAGTTGCGCGAGAACGTGGCGTCGTTCGAAACCCGGTTGCCGCCCGGGCTCTGGCGCGCGTTGCGCGACGAGGGGCTCGTCGATGCGCGCGCGCCGCTGCCCTGAAGGTGCCTATCCGATGACGAGGCCAATCGCTAACCTGCGGATCGACGCGCATCAGCACTATTGGGATCCCGCGCGCGGAGACTACGGCTGGCTCACGCCCGCGCTCGACGCGCTCTATCGCCCGTTCGGTCCCGCCGATCTCGCGCCGCTGCGCGCGCGCTGCGGCGTTGCGCGCACCGTGGTGGTGCAGGCCGCGCCCACGGTCGACGAAACCTGGTATCTGCTCGATCTCGCGCGCCACGACGACTCGATCGCGGGCGTGGTGGGCTGGGTGCCGCTCGACGATCCGCTGGCGCCCGAGTTGATCGCCGAACTCGCGCGCGAGCCGAAGCTGCGCGCCGTGCGTCCGATGCTGCAGGACCTGCCCGACGACGACTGGATCGCGAAAGCCGACACGGCGCGCGCCATCGACGCCCTGATCGCCCACGACCTGACCTTCGACGCGCTCATCTTCGCACGCCATGCGCGCGCGCTCGAAACGTTGCTCGAACGCCATCGCGCGCTGCGCGTGGTGATCGACCACGGCGCGAAGCCGCCCATTCGCGAGGGCGGCGAAGGCACGCCGGGCTTCGCTGCGTGGTCGCAGGCGATCACGCGCCTTGCGCGCTTTCCGCAGGTCCATTGCAAGCTGTCGGGTCTCGCGACCGAAGCCGCGCCGGGCTGGAGCGACGCCACGCTGAGCCCGTGGATCGAGCATCTGCTCGCGAGCTTTGGCGCGCATCGGCTCATGTGGGGCAGCGACTGGCCCGTGCTCGATCTCAACGGCGACTACGAACGCTGGCACGCGAGCGCCCAGCGCCTGCTCGCGCATCTGGGCGAGCGCGAGCGCGCCGCCGTGTTCGGCGGCAACGCGGCGGCGTTCTACTCGTTGCGCACCGATCCAGCCGGTTAGAAAACGTCCGCGAAACCGCCACGGCGCCAGCGCGGCTGGCCATAATGGCCGTCTGCTTCAGCAAGGCGGCAAGCGCGCGGCATCGCATCGAATCTTCATCCAGGTCTCATCGCTGAACACGGCAACGCGGTTCGAAACAACATCCGCATCAACGGGAGTGGCAGATGGTACAAAGACTGGCCGGCAAGACGGCCTTGATCACCGCGGCGGGCCAGGGCATCGGCTACGCCGCCGCCGAACGGTTCGCGCAAGAGGGGGCGCGCGTGATCGCCACCGACATCCGCATCGACGCGCTCGCGTCCCTGCCGGTCGAGGCGCGCAAGCTCGACGTGCGCGACGGCGCGGCCATCGTGGCGCTCGCGCGCGAACTGGGCACCGTCGACGTGCTGTTCAACTGCGCGGGCTTCGTGCATGCGGGCTCGATTCTCGAAGCGAGCGAAGAGGACTGGGACTTCGCGTTCGACCTCAACGTCAAGGCGATGTACCGGACCATCCGCGCGTTCCTGCCCGCGATGCTGGAGGCGGGCGGCGGCTCGATCATCAACATGTCGTCGGCGGCGTCGAGCGTGAAGGGCGTGCCCAACCGCTTCGTCTACGGCGCGTCCAAGGCGGCGGTGATAGGGTTGACCAAGGCCGTGGCCGCCGACTTCGTGACGCGCGGCATCCGCTGCAACGCGATTTGCCCCGGCACCGTGGCCTCGCCCTCGCTCGAGGAGCGCATTGCCGCCCAGGCGGCGGCGCAGGGCACGAGCGTGGACGCGGCGCGCGCCGCCTTCGTCGCGCGCCAGCCGATGGGGCGCGTGGGCAAGGCCGAGGAGATCGCGGCGCTCGCGCTCTATCTGGCCTCGGACGAATCGGCGTTCACGACCGGCCAGGCGCACGTGATCGATGGCGGGTGGTCGAACTAGTTAGCCCTCACTCGTGCGATGATGGTCGCACGAACGTACTCCGCAGACAGACAAGGAGCTTCAGACGATGAAACTGCTTCGCTATGGCCCCAAGGGTCACGAAAAACCGGGCCTCGTGGATGCCGAGGGGCGCATTCGCGCACTCTCGGGCGCCGTCGCCGATATCGCCGGCGACGTTCTCTCCGACGCGGGCCTCGCGCAACTGCGCTCGATCGACCCGGAAACGCTGCCGCTCGTGGAAGGCAATCCGCGCCTCGGGCCTTGCGTGGGCCATATCGGCAAGATGGTGTGCATCGGCCTGAACTATGCCGATCACGCCGCCGAATCGGGCATGCCGGTGCCGAGCGAGCCGGTGGTGTTCAACAAGTGGACGAGCGCCATCGTCGGGCCGAATGACGACATCGAGATTCCGCGCGGCTCGAAGAAGACCGACTGGGAAGTCGAACTGGGCGTGGTGATCGGCAAGCATGCGAAGAACGTGAGCGAAGCCGATGCGCTCGACTACGTGGCGGGCTACTGCGTGATCAACGACGTCTCCGAACGCGCATGGCAAATCGAGCGCGGCGGCCAGTGGGACAAGGGCAAGGGCTTCGACACCTTCGGCCCGACCGGTCCGTGGCTCGTCACGCGCGACGAGGTGGCCGATCCGCAGAATCTCTCGATGTGGCTCGAAGTGGACGGCCACCGCTACCAGAACGGCAGCACGCGCACGATGATCTTCACGGTCGCGAAGCTGGTGTCGTATCTCTCGCAGTGCATGAGCCTGCAGCCGGGCGACGTGATCTCCACCGGCACGCCGCCGGGCGTGGGCATGGGCGTGAAGCCGGCGCCGGTGTATCTCGAACCGGGCCAGACCGTGCGCCTGGGCATCGAAGGGCTTGGCACGCAGACGCAGAAGACGCGCGCGGCCGAGTGAGGGCGCGCTTTTCCCGATCCCGTCTTGCTGCATGGAGTAGATAAACGGCCGCGGAGAACCCGCGGCCGTCGTGCTTTGTGCCTTGCGCCAGCCACGCATGGGTCACGCCGGCGGCGCGTGCTCTCCGTGCGTACCGTGCGCGCCATTCGTGCCGCCCGCTTCGCCCATCCGGCTGACGGTGCCCTGCGCGAGCGCCACCAGCCGCTCGTCGCCGTTCTCCATCACGAACACGCTGCACTGGCAGGTGGCCTGCTGGCGCCCCGCAAAGACCACGCGCGCCCGCGCCACCAGCGTGCCGGACATGGCCGGCCGCAGGTAATTGATCTTGTACTCGCCCGTCACCACGCGCGGACCGAGCGCCAGCGCGCCCGCGAACGTGAGCGCGTTGTCCGCGAGATAGCTGATTACGCCGCCATGCACGAAGCCATGCTGCTGCTTGAGTTCCTCGCGCACGGGTAAGCGCAGCGTCAACTCGTCGGGCCCCACATGCATGAGTTCCGTGCCGAGCAGCACGCTGAACGGTTGGGCGTGAAGCGCGCCGCGCGCGCGGTCCACCAGATCGGTCATCGTCGGATTCCCCAGGGGCCACGCCCGTGTAGTTTCTTAACCACTGTAGGAAGTGCGGTGCGGCGGCGCAAGGTGAATCGTCGGGCGACCGCCTCAGGATTGTTGCGAGAAATAGCGGAAATCTCGCAGAGATCGTTTCTGCAACACGCTGTTGCGCATTTGATGCAGAAATTTCGCGGAATTGGCCTCAATCCAACGTTTGCGAGGCCGTAAACCCGTTCGGGTGCGTGCGTTATCCCGCGCGCGCCGAACCTACTCACCGCCATCCCAGGTATTCAAGATGTTCAGCAAGATCAAGGTCGCATCCGGCCTTTTGTGCGTTCTAGCCGCATTCTGCGTGCTCCAGCTCGTGACCGAGGGGCTCGGCTTCTGGGCCCTCACCCGCACGCACGACGACGTGAAGGATCTCTCCCGCGTGGCGCTGCGCCAGGCGAGCGCCGCCAACGAAACCACCCAGCATTTGATGGACGCGCGCATCAACCTTTCGCGCGCGGGCACCCGCCTGATCCGTGGCGGCGGTGCGGCGCCGGCCGACATCATCAACCACGCGCAGGAGCAACTGAGCGCGGCCGACCAGTCGTATGCGGAGCTCACGGCGGTCGAGCCGGTCAACGAGGAAGACCGCGCCCGCGTGGCGGCGCTCGGCCAGCGCTATCAGGTCTATCACAAGGCGCTCGCGGAACTGGTCGACGACCTCAACGCGAACAACATCCAGGCCTTCCTCGACCAGCCGACCCAGTCGTACCAGGACGCTTACATCGCCGAGCTGCACGAGTTCGCGAGCTTCAGCGCGGCGGCCAGCCACGCCTCGCTCGAATCGATCGATTCGCGTCTCGAGCTGTTCCAGACCGTGGGCATCGCCATCCTGATCGTGCTGATCGCGCTCGCGACGGGCGTGCATTTCGGGCTGCGCCGGGGCGTCGTGGAGCCGCTCAAGGAAGCGGGCCGCCACTTCGAGCGCATCGCGCGCGGGCATCTGAACGAAACCGTGGCCGCGCGCGGCGACAACGAGATCGGCCTGCTGTTTCGCGATCTCGCGATGATGCAGGCGAGCCTCGCGCGCACGGTCCACACGGTGCGCGAAGCGGCGGGCTCGATCCACGTGGGCGCGGACGAGATCGCGACCGGCAACGCCGACCTCTCGGCGCGCACGGAGTCGCAGGCGGCCTCGCTCGAAGAGACGGCGGCCAGCATGGAAGAGCTGACCGGCACGGTGCGCAATACCGCCGACAACGCGCGCGAGGCGAACGCGCTGGCCGAGGCGGCGCTCGACGCGACCGCGCGCGGCGGCGCCGTGGTGGGCGAGGTGGTCGAGCGCATGCACGGCATCGCGCAAAGCTCGGACAAGATCGCGGAAATCATCGGCGTGATCGACGGGATCGCGTTCCAGACCAATATTCTCGCGTTGAATGCGGCCGTGGAAGCGGCGCGCGCGGGCGAGCAGGGACGCGGCTTCGCCGTGGTCGCGGGCGAGGTGCGCGGGCTTGCGCAGCGCAGCGCGCAGTCGGCCAAGGAGATCAAGACCTTGATCAGCGAATCGGTGGCGCAGATCCGTGGCGGCTCGGAACTGGTCGAGCGCGCGGGCTCGGCCATGCGCGAGGTGTCGACGTCGATTTCGCGCGTCACGCAGATGATGGCGGGTATCAGCGCCTCGTCGCTCGAGCAGAGCTCGGGCATCGATCAGGTGAATACCGCCGTCTCGCAGATGGATCAGATGACGCAGCAAAACGCGGCGCTGGTGGAAGAGGCCGCGGCGGCGGCGGCTTCGCTGCATCAGCAGACGCGGCAACTGGCCGATGCCGTGGCGGCGTTCGACATCTCGCCGGCGGTGCTGGCCGAAGGCCGCGGGCTGGCGCAAGCCGTGGCGGCGCGCGCGGAGCCCGAGGGGCTGCTGGCGGCGGGCTGATGCGTTGGGTTCGCCCGATCGGCGCCTGGTCTGGCCGATCGGCCGGGCGGCGCCCGCCGCAATGGCGGGCGGCGGCGCGGCAAGCGCGCCGGCTTGCTTTGCCTTGACGCTTTAAGCGCCGCTACGGCAGCGCACGGTACGCCGTCAACAGGTGATACGGCGTGGTCGAAGGCATATCCGCGCGGGCGACGTCTCCGCTCGCGCTTCTACATTCCACCCAGCCTTGCGGCGTGAGAAAGCGCTGCGCGAATTTGCCGGTCTGCGCCTCCAACGTTGCGCGCACAACGGTATCGCCGTGCGTTGCGATGGCGCGCAGATACTCCGTCTGCGCCCAGATGCGCTGCGTGGCGTCGATCACGCGGCCCTGCTCGTCGAGGGAGGCCGCCACGGCGCCGGTGACCGGGTCCACGCCGTGCTTCACTGCGAACGCGAACGCGCGCGCGAGCGCCTCCTGAAACCCCGAGTCGCCCAGCCGGTGCGCGCCCGCCTGCGCCGCGAGCCAGAACCATTCGAACTGATGTCCCGGTTCGAGGCGATTGTGCGCGCTGCCGAGCGGCAACTCGGCGATGCAGCCCGTGGGCGCATGCAGGAAGTGGCGCGCCAGCGCTTCGACGAGCCCGGTGATCGCCGTATCGAATGCGGCGTCGCCGGTGGCCTCGCGGGCCACGAGCCAGGCCTCGGTCAGGTGCATCAGCGGATTCTGCAGCGGCCCGCTCGTGACGCTCGCAAAGGACGCATCGAGCGCCGCGTTGAGCAAGCCGTCGTGCGCCTCGAAGCGCTCGACGATCAGCGCGGACGTCGCGCGCGCCGTTTCGAGCGCCTCGCCCACGCCAAAGCGCTGGCCGTATGCCGAGCACGCGAACACCACGAACGCATGGGTGTAGAGATCCTTGGTGGTGTCGAGCGGGACGCCTTGCGCGTCGACGCTATAGAACCATCCGCCGTTTGCGCGGTCCGCAAAGATATGGCGCAGCGATTCGAAGAGCGTGTGCGCGTGCGCGGCCTCGCGCTCGCCTGCCTGCGAGAACACGAAGAGCTGGCGGGCGCAGGCCATCGCGCGATAGCGCAGGTCGGGCAGCGGCGTCGTGCCCGACGCATCGAGCGCTTCATGCGGCAGACGCAACGCCGCGTTGAAGCCGGGGCCGCGCCACAGCGGCACGATCGTGCGGTCGAAATGATCGCGCAGGCTCGCTGCGCCGATGAGAGCGTTCATGGATGACGTGGGCGCGCGAGGCGCGGCACGAGGAAAACAGAGTGTCCGCGATTGTACGCCGGGGCAAGTCTGTCTCGATTATGCGGCGTACGATGCATAGCGCGCGGCGGCGCGTCGCCTTGGCAGCAGGCCCGGCCAGGACGACCTCGGGGCGCGCGGCCGCGTTCATTCCAACAACAGGATGGCCTGCGCAAGCGGCGCACATCCGCCAAAACAAGGAGAGCGACAACCATGCTCAGCAACTGGGAACTCATTTCGCGGCTCATATTGGCCGCCGCGCTCGGCAGCGTGATTGGCTTCGAGCGCGAACGTCTATCGTGGGCCGCCGGGTTGCGCACGCACATGCTCGTATCCGTGGGGTCGGCGCTCGTCATGATCGTCTCCGCGTTCGGTTTTGCCGATGCGCTCGGCGGGGAGCACGTCGTGCTCGACCCCTCGCGGATGGCCGCCCAGGTGGTCTCCGGCATCGGCTTTCTCGGCGCGGGCTCGATCCTGCTGCGCGGCGAGATCGTGCGCGGCCTCACGACGGCCGCGAGCCTGTGGTCGGTGGCGGCAGTCGGCCTCGCGGTGGGCGGCGGCCTGTATACGGCGGCGATCGCGGCCACCATCATCATTCTCATCATCCTCGCGGGCATCAAGCCGCTCGAGCGGCGCTTCATCACGTTCCGGCAGCGCCGGCGCATTACGCTGCTCGTCGAACGTGGCGCGCTCACGTTCCATTCGCTGCACGATGCGCTGGGCACGTCCAGCCCGCGCGTGAAGCAGTTCGTCGTACAGCAGAGCGAGGATTCGCCCGAATTCGACGAAGTGATGATCGTGCTGAGCCGCGTTTCGTCGATGGAGTACGAGGCGATCAGCGCGGCGCTGCGGCGCCTGCCCGTCGTAAAAGCGTTTCGCGAAGACGACGACCACAGCTGACCTGCGACCCGAACCGGGTTTCGACCCCGGCATAACAGGCTGCCCATGTGTTGCGTTGATGCAACGCAAGGGTGGCCTGCTGTCAAGCTGCGACGCGGCGTCGCAGATTTATTGTTGCACTGCACTAGCGTCGAGCTAGGGAAAACCCTATAATGCATCTGTTCCTAGGGAAAACCCTAAATTCTTGTCTAACCGGGAGTCGCCATGAGCTTTATCCTTGCACTTTTCCAAAAGGTGAGCGATCTCTTCGCGTCGCCGTACCTGCCGATGGATGCCGAATATTCGTATGCAGCGCGTCACCGCGAAGCCGAACGCATCCGCCGCTCGCACTACACGCCGTACAGCCTGCCGCGCGACTAATCTCGCCGCATTCGGAGCGAGCAGGGCGAGCGCCGCAGTGGGCGCGGTTCTGGATACCTCGCTTTAGCAGTTGCTGGATCGAACGAAGCCGGTTCTTGCGAAAGAGCCGGCTTTGTTGCGTTTGGGCCTGAGCGGTGCAGCAGCGCGACCTGTGCGTGACGCGCGCGAAAAATACTTCGTTCTACAGATTGAATGGCGCCGCTGCCCGAATGACCGGATGTGCCCGGGGAGGCGGCTCATCTTGATCGTACTCAATGAATTATCCTGAATAAGATAATATTATCTTGATGTCAGGTGCTTTTCCTGACCGTTGAAAATCGAATTGGCGTGTCTGGATGGCTGAGAGGCGTGTCGGTGTTGCAATCTGAATAATCAGGATTTAAAAGCAGTGGCCTTCACAGATTCCGGGCTATCCGCCCTCGTCACTATTGCCCGCTTTCACAACATCGCGGCGGACCCAGCCAGGCTCAAACATGCGGCCGCCATTACGACCCGGCCATTCAGCGAGAAAGACCTCGTGCTCGCCGCCCGCAGTCTCGGCCTGAAAGCGCGCATCGTCGCGCTGGATCGCGCCAGGCTGGAAGCCACGCCGCTACCCGCGCTCGTACTGGATAGAGATGGCCATCATTTCATCCTCGCGAAAACCGACGGAAAAACTGCACTCGTGCTCGAGCCGGATGGCGCCGCACCCGTCATCAAACCGCTCGACGAAATCGTCGCGCGCAGCACGGGCCGGATGGTGCTTTTTGCCTCCCGGGCCTCGCTCGCGGGCGAACTCGCGCGCTTCGACTTCTCATGGTTCATTCCCGCTGTCGTCCGTTACCGACATTTGTTGCTCGAAACGCTGGGCGTCTCGCTCGTGCTGCAACTGTTCGGTCTCGTCTCGCCGCTGATGTTCCAGGTCGTCATGGACAAGGTGCTCGTGAACCGCACCTACAGCACGCTGAACGTGGTGTGCATGACGTTGCTCGTCGCGTCGGTGTTCGAGGTTTTGCTCACGGGCCTGCGCAACTATGTATTCGCGCATACCACCAATCGCATCGATGTCGAGTTGGGCGCGCGCCTGTTCCGCCATCTCGTTGCGCTGCCACTGGGCTATTTCGGCGCGCGCCGTGTGGGAGATACGGTGGCGCGCGTCCGCGAACTCGAGAATATCCGCAACTTCCTTACCGGCCAGGCGCTCACGGCAATCATCGACATCGCCTTTTCGTTCGTCTTCATCGGTGTGATGTGCATTTACAGCGGCTGGCTCACGCTGCTCGTCGTGGCCTCGCTGCCGGTATACGGCGTCGTTTCCGCCCTGCTGGTGCCCGCCTTCCGCGTCCGCCTGAACGAGAAATTCGCACGCGGCGCAGACAGCCAATCCTTTCTGGTCGAGTCGGTATCGGGTATGGAGACGGTCAAGGCCATGGCCGTCGAGCCGCAGTTCATCCGTCGATGGGAGTCGCAGCTTGCGGCGTACGTGAGCGCCGGTTTCCGCGTGAACCAACTCGGCAACGTCGGCCAGCAACTCATTCAGCTCGTGGGCAAGCTCGTCACGCTCGGCACGCTGTTCATCGGTGCGCGGCTCGTGATCGACGGGCGGCTCTCCGTGGGCGAGCTCGTCGCCTTCAATATGATGTCGCAGCGCGTTAGCGCTCCCGTACTGCGCCTCGCGCAACTGTGGCAGGATTTTCAGCAGGTCGGCATTTCGATGATGCGGCTCGGCGACATCCTCAACACCCGCACCGAGATTCCGCAGACACGCCAGGCGCTGCCGCCGATTCGCGGCGACGTGCAGTTCGACAACATCCGCTTCCGCTATCGTCCGGATGGTCCCGCCGTGCTCGATGGCGTGTCGTTCAGCGTCGGCGCGGGACAGGTGATCGGCATCGTGGGGCGTTCGGGGTCGGGCAAGAGCACGCTCACCAAGCTGCTGCAGAGGCTCTACATTCCCGAGCAAGGTGTCGTGCGTATCGACGGGCAGGATCTCGCGCTTGCCGATCCTGGGTGGTTGCGCCGGCAGATTGGCGTCGTGCTCCAGGAGAACCTGCTCTTTAACCGGTCAGTGCGCGAGAACATTGCGCTGAGCGATCCCGGCGCGCCGCTCGAAGCCGTGATTCATGCTGCGGAACTCGCGGGCGCGCATGGCTTCATCTGCGAACTACCCGAAGGCTATGACACGGTGGTGGGCGAGCACGGCGGCAATCTTTCGGGCGGGCAACGCCAGCGCCTCGCGATTGCGCGAGCTTTGCTGACCAACCCGCGGATTCTTGTCTTCGATGAGGCTACGAGCGCCCTCGATTTCGAAACGGAGCGCATTATCCGCGAGAACATGAAGACGATCTGTGCGGGGCGCACGGTCGTTATCATCGCGCACCGGCTTTCCGCCGTACGTTACGCGAACCGCATTCTCGCGATGGATCACGGCAGGATCGTGGAGCAGGGCGATCATGAGAGTTTGCTCAGGCACGGCGGCTATTATGCTCACCTCGTCGCCATTCAGCATTCCTGAGCATGAAGCCGATGAAATTTCAGGCGCTCGCGGATCTCGTGCGCCGCTACGCGGCAGTATGGCGCGAAGTCTGGCAGATCCGTGCGCAGCTCGAGCGCCCCGCGCGCGATGCGGACCAACTGGCCTTCCTGCCAGCCGAACTCGAACTCGTCGAAACACCCGTGCATCCGGCGCCGCGCTGGACCACGCGAATACTCACGCTGCTGACCTTCGTCGCGCTGTTGATCGGATCATTGGGACAACTGGATATCGTGGTAACCGCCAACGGCAAATTTATTCCGAACGCGCGTGTGAAAACTATTCAGCCGGCGATTACGGGAGTGGTGCGCGAAATTCGCGTGAGGGACGGCCAGCGCGTGGCGGCAGGCGAGCTGTTGATGAAGCTCGACACGACGCAGGCGGCCGCCGATGCAGACAAGGCACGTACGGCGAGGCTCGTGGCGGAACTCGCGGCGGCGCGCGCCAGCGCGCTGCTCGCGGCGCAGCAGGAGAACAAGCCGCCCGTCGTGGCGAACGTCGGCGATGCGTCGGACACGCGAATGCAGGATGCTCAACGTCATGCGGAAGGTGCGTGGTTCGAATATCGCAACCAGTACGAGAGCGAAAAGGCGGAACTTCTGAAACGCCTGGCGCAACTGGAGAGCACGCGCGCGGAGATTGCGAAGCTTGCGGCGACCGCGCCCCTGGCACGGCAGCAGGCCGATTCGTATCGCGCATTGGTCGCCGAAAAGTACGTCGCGCGCAATGACTACCTCGACAGAGAGCAGCAGGCGCTCGACAAGGAAAACGAACTGGCCGCGCAGCGCAGCCACGCGAACGAACTCGTCGCGGCGATTGCCGCGCAGCGCGCGCAGGTCGACGCCACGGCTTCGAAGTTCCGCCGCAATCAACTCGATGAGCTGGAGAAGGCCACGCAATTCGTCGCGCAGGGCCGTAACGACGAGACCAAGGCGCGGACACGCCAGGCGCTCATGAGCTTGACGGCGCCGGTGGCGGGCACCGTGCAGCAATTATCCATGCACACGCTGGGCGGAGTGGTGACCACGGCGCAGTCGCTGATGGAAATCGTGCCGGACGACGCGCTCGAGGTGGAAGCCCGGTTGCAGAACCGCGATGTGGGTTTCGTCGAGGTGGGCCAGCGGGCGGCGGTGAAGATCGACGCGTTTCCGTATACGCGCTATGGGTACATGAATGGCACCATCACTGAGGTTTCGAACGACGCGGTGCAGGACAAGCAGCTCGGGCTGACATTTCCTGTACGCATACGGCTTACGGCGAACCGCATTCACGTCGACAACCGTTGGGTGACGCTCACGCCGGGCATGACGGTCACGGCGGATATCCGCACCGGGAAGCGCAGTGTGATCGGGTATTTTCTGGACCCGCTGATGCAGACGGCACGGGAGAGCATGCGTGAACGCTGACGTGAAATCGCGGCGAAACGCCATGGCGCTTGCGGTCTTCATGACGCTGGGCAGCCGTGCTCATGCGTTCGACGCGCTGCGCGCGGAGCAGGGTATCTCCGCTACGCCCGGGGGGACGGTTGCGATGGAGTGCGCGTTCAATTCGGGGCCTGGCAAGCCGCTACGGCTTGCCGAGGTCGTCGAACGCACGCTGTGCAACAACCCGAAGACGCGCGCGGCTTGGGCGGCGGTGAAGGCCCAGGCGGCTGGCGTTGGTGTGGCGCGTGCCGTCTACTTGCCGACGATTAGCGCGAATCTGCAGGGCGTGCGCGAGCGTTCGGTGACCCATGTCGACAATTATCCGCTGCTGAGTTCGGATATTAACTCGACAGTCCATGCGGAAAGTGTGAGCTTGAGCTGGCTGCTCTATGATTTCGGCGCTCGCGAGGCAGGGCTGAGGAACGCGAATGCGCTGCTGGAAGCCGCGCGTGCGACGCAGGATGCCACATTGCAGATTTTTTTTGCGCAAGCTGCTAAGGATTACTACTTAGCTCAGACCGCAATGGGAAGATTGCAGGCGGCGCGCGACGTGGAAGACATGACGCGTCGGAGTATGGCGGCCGCGCAGGCGCGCGTAGACCGTGGCGTCGTGCCGATCACCGACGCCCTGCAGGCACGGACGCAGCACGAGCAGGCGGTATTCAGCCTGACGAGGGCGACGGGCGACGCGCAGATCGCGCTGGGCGCACTCGCCGCCGACATGAGTTTCACGCCGGATATGCCGCTGGAGGTGCCGCCAGTGACGGAAAACGTCCGGGCTGGCAAAGCGTTCAGCGAGCCGGTGGCGCAGATGATCCGCGACGTGCAGTCGTCGCACCCCGCGGTGCGGGCGGCGCAAGCGCAATACGAAGCGGCACTGGCAAAGGTCTCGCAGACACGCGCGCAGGGTTTGCCCAGCATCAGCCTGGTGGCGAAATACAACCGGAACAACGAGCCGCAGAGCATGGGGGTGGGGGCGCCGACCTTTCCCGCCACGGGGCACGACGCTTATATCGGCGTGCAACTGAGCATACCGTTGTTCGAAGGGTTCGGACGGCATTACCAGGTCGACCAGGCAAAGGCGCAGGCCGAGCAGCAACAGGACGCGGTGGACGAAGCGAAGCGTCAGGTTGCGCTCGACGTATGGAGCAGTTACCAGACGCTCATGGGCGCGACGCAGAACGCGCAGAACAGTGCGAACCTGCTGGCGATTGCCGAGCGTTCGTGGGAGGCGGCGCAGCATCGCTATGACGCGGGGGTCGGGAACATTCTCGAGTTGATGAGTACGCAGGCGGCGCTAGCGCATGCGAAACAGCAGCGCGTGCAGGCGCTCGCTGACTGGGACAACGCCCGCGTGGATCTGGCAGCGAAGCTGGGGACGCTGGGTCGAGGGGATCTCCAATAGGGAGCGTCTTGCGGCAGGTTTTCAGGCAGCAGCCCAAAGGAATATTTTTTTGAATTTGAGAAGCGGAGCCCTGCGTGGCAATGCTTCCATTTAGCCCGGCCCGAGTCGATTCGGGCCGGAAATTTTAGGCTCGCATAACAGGAGATACTAATGAGCGCGTCTTATATTTCTGTAACTGGTAACGCTGCGTCGTACACACTTGACAATACGACTTTCGATGTTCAAAGCGGTGCGGGTCTGAGCCTCTATGGCTCTTCGGATCTGGTGTTCCTGGAGAGCGGTGCCGGTGTGCCGTACGGGACTCAGGGCTTCATCCGTATCGTGGGAGAAGGAAACACGGTGCTCGGGTCTTCGGCCAACGGCGCCGAAATTGTCATCTCGGGATCGAATAACGTTATTTCCGCCGGGGCCAATAGCCTTGTCATCGATGGGGACGGGGGCGGCGGTCATACCCTCTCGGGCAATGGGAATAACGACACCATAAACGTTGGAGTCAATTCGCAAGTGACCGCAGGGAGGAATTCGAAAATCAATATGAATAGCGGCTACGTTCTTGTGGCCACGAATGCGACCGCAAGCGTTTCCGGAAGCAATAACTCAGTCGAGGCGCACAACACGGTCTCCGTTTCCGGCAGCGACAACTCGGTCTACGATCGTGGGATCGGGGTGGGAACGGTGACGGTATCGGGTTCCGGAAATACGGTTTCAATGGGATCGAAATGGGTTATCGATGACTCGAAGGGCACCGGCAATACGATAAACGTCGATGACGGAAATCAGATCGTGCTGGGATCGGGGGACGCGGTCAACATCCGTGGCGGCAACAACAGCGTGTCGTTCAATACTGCCAACGGCGCGGAAACCATACAGGCCGCCGGCGGGTTTTTCGTCAAGGAAGATGCCAACGGAAGTATTTCGATGAACGCGTCGTCGTTCGCGATCCAGAATGGCAACGCCGTAATTGGGCTTGGGAACGGGAACGTCGTCACGATTGCCAACGTCAAAACCGGTCTTGGCGGAGAGTTGATGGCGAGCAATCAAGCCAATCAACTCGTATCGGCAATGGCCGCCTATTCCGGTAACAGCGCGGGTCTTACATCGACGGCGACAATCCAGGCACCGGTTGAGTCGACCCTCTTTGTCTCCTCACACCATTAAGCCTATCTGGCTTAATTCGTAGGATGGCCTGATTTCAGGGGGCAATGTCGCGCCCCCTGAGCGGGCTCCAGATCAATCGCACGCAGGCGATTCTAATGATAAAACGGGATCCCACACTCGCTGCCGCACATTTCCATCTATCGAATACTTTTGGCCCGCAGGATGCCGAACAAGCGGAAGCGCATTTGCGTCAAGCGATTCATCTCGCGCCGTCACTCGCGGAGGCGCACAACAATCTTGGAAATCTGCTGCGCACGTCCCGGCCCGAGGAGGCGCGAGCGTCATATGAGCAAGCAATTGCATTGCGTCCCGGATTCGCACAGGCCTGGTTCAACCTGGGAATCTTGCTTGAGAACACCGAACCGGAAGCCGCTGAAAACGCATTGCGCCGTGCCATGGAGCTGGATCCCGTCTTTGCGCCTGCGTGGAATGCGCTAGCGCGCCTGTTGCCGGATTCCCGTTGGCAAGAAGCCAGGGATGCCCTGATGCGGGCTGTAGAAATAGATCCGGGTTTCGCGGTGGCCTGGTCCAACCTCGCGCACATCCTCTCCAGAACGAATCGCGCCGAAGCGGAAAGCGCTGCGCGCAGAGCCATCGCACTCAACCCGAATCTCGCGAGTGCGTACTATAACCTCGGTGTTTTGCTTGGCCGGGAGCGCGCGGATGAAGCCATTCGAGTGCTTCGACAGGCCGTGGCACTGAAGCCGGATCATGCGAACGCATGGTATCGGCTCGGGCACTTGCTATCGTTCGACGATCCGGGCGAAGCGTTGGCGGCACTGCGTCAAGCGACAGACCTCGATCCGGAAAATGCGAATGCTCACGCCGTTCTCGGGAATGTCTTCCTTGCGATGGGATCCGCAGCGGAAGCGGTAGCGGCTTTGCGACGTTCGCTGGAGTGTGACCCGGACAATATCGTCGCGCATGCAAACCTGATTTTCGCGCTCCCATTTCAGAGCGACTGCCCAGAAATATTGTTGCGCGAATGCACCCGATTTGCGGCGCGGCATGAGGCGCCAGTCTTTGCGCGTGCGCGCGAGCCCCTCAACGACCCGACGCCTGATCGGCGTTTGCGTGTCGGCTATGTTTCTCCCGATTTCGATTCGCATTGCCAATCTCTTTTCACGATACCGCTATTGTCCAGCCACAATCGCGCGGATTTTGAAATCGTTTGCTACTCGAGTGTCGCGGAGCCGGACCACGTGACTGCATCGATTCGCGGCCTGGCCGACGTATGGCGCGATGTGCGCGTATTGGACGACGAAACACTCGCACAGCAAATTCGCGCCGACCGTATCGATATCCTCGTCGATTTGACCATGCACATGGAGGGCTGCCGGCGTCTTGTGTTTGCGCGGCGTCCTGCTCCGGTTCAGGTCGCATGGCTGGCTTATCCGGGGACAACGGGCAGTCCCGCGATGGACTATCGTTTATCGGATTGCTGGCTCGACCCGCTCGGCAATCCGGGGCGGGATGCTTTGTATTCCGAACGAACGGTGCGCCTGCCCCAAACGTTCTGGTGCTACGACCCGTTGACGGAAGGTCTGGCGGTCAGCAGCCTGCCTGCCGCGAGTGGGGCGCCGTTCACGTTCGGCTGCCTGAACAATCCGGCCAAAGCGAGCGATCACGCCCTGGCGCTGTGGGCCGGCGCGCTCGCCGCCGTACCCGTATCCCGATTGCTTGTGCTGGAGCCTCAGGGCGTATCGCGATCCGATTTGATCGCCAGGTATGCCGCGCACGGCATGGATCCTTCACGCGTGTCGTTCATCGCTCGGCAGCCGCGTCGCGCTTATCTGGAAACCTATCATCGCATCGACCTCGCGCTCGACTCGTTTCCGTGCAATGGCCACACCACGAGTCTGGATGCGTTCTGGATGGGCGTGCCGGTTGTCACGCGCGCGGGGCGCTCCGCCATCAGTCGAGGCGGCACAAGCATCGCTGGAAACTTGGGGCTGCCCGAGCTCGTTGCCTGTGCCGACGACGAATTCGTGCGCGTGGCGCACGCATTCGCACGCGATCTGCCCCGGCTCGCGGCCTTGCGCGGGACCATGCGAACGTGTATGGAGGCATCGGCGCTGATGGACGCGCCACGATTCGCCGCCGATGTCGAGCGCGCCTATCGGCAGATGTGGCGCGAATACTGTGTCAGCGCTTTTCCGCGCGCCGTGTCATAGTGTGAGCCACCCAAACACCCACCGCTCACCATGTCCGATACCTACTTCTACGACCCCGCCACCGGCCACGGCCTGCCGCACGACCCGTTCAAGGCGATCGTCGCGCCGCGCCTGATCGGCTGGATTTCGAGCCGCTCGCCGGACGGCGTGCTGAACCTCGCGCCGTACAGCTTCTTCGGTGCGTTCGCGTCGTCGCCGGCCGTGATTGGCTTTAGCAGCGAAGGCCGCAAGGACAGTATCGCCAATATCGAGGCGACCGGCGAGTTCGTCTGGAATCTCGCGTCGCGCCCGCTGGCTGCGCAGATGAACCGGAGCTCCGCGCCCGTGGCCGCCGATGTCGACGAGTTCGCGCTCGCCGGCCTCACGCCCGCGCCGGGCCGCAACGTGGCGGTGCCGCACGTGGCCGGGGCGCCGGCCGCGCTCGAATGCAAGCTGCTCCAGGTGGTGCGCCTGAACGCGCTCGACGGCTCGCCGATGAACAACTGGCTCGCGCTGGGCCAGGTCGTGGGCGTGCACATCCAGCAGCAGTATCTGAAGGACGGGCTGTTCGACACCCACGCGGCGCAGCCCATCATGCGCGCGGGCTATCGCGCCGATTACGCGCAGATCGGCGAAATGTTCCAGATGGTGCGGCCCACCGCCTGAGTGCGCGGTGCGCTGCGGGGCAGGCGCGTTGCCGCTGCCGCCGCGCGCGCCGATAATGGCCCGCACGGCGCATCTCGCGCGAGGGGAGGCAGTCCATGCAATCTCCGACCGGATCGGTCGTGGCGCTCAGTTCGGCGGCATCGACGATGTTTTCCATCGGCATGATTTTTCTCGGCTACTGGGGCCTGCACGAGCCCGTGCCCTGGCATGTTGGCGACCGCGTGATCGTCGCGCTCGCGCTGGCGGGCTTCGCCTGTCTTGGCAGCGTGCCGTGGCTCGCCACCTCGCCCGCGAAGCCCGGCGACGAGTCGCGCTTCCTGCTCGCGCGCCGCTGCTTCCTCGCGGGCGCGTGCGCGGTATGGTTGTCGATCGCGCTGTCCCTCGTGTTGGGGTAGCCGTGCGCGTCAGAAGCGCGCGCGCAGCCCCACCGTACCCACGACCTGATTCGCCGTCGACGCAGCGCCGCCCGCCGTGTTGATGAACGCCACATAGTCGTGGCCCGTGGCGTGCTGGTACATCGCTTCGGCGTAGAGGTCGGTGCGTTTCGAGAGTCGATACACCACCTGCGCGTTCACCTGCTGCCACTTCGGATCGGCGCCCCAGTTCGTGCGGTCGACATGGCCGTCGGTGTAGGTATAGGCGAGGCCCAGGCTCCAGGCCGGGCTCAGCTGGTACTTGCCGTTCACTTCGTAGTTGTTGAAGCTCATGTCGCCGCCCTGCGAGCCGAATGAATTCGTGCCCGCGTATTCGCTGCGCGTGAACACGAAGCCGGCCGTGGCCGGGCCGAAGGTGTAGTTCAGGCCGCCGCCGAACGCGCGCAGGCGCTGCGCGCCGAGCGAGAAACCGCCCTTGCCGTTCGCCGCCGATTCGGCGAGATCCACCGCCCCCGGGCTGCTCGCGTTCGCGCCTTGCGTGCCGTTCATCTGCAGATAGCCGGCCGCTACGGCGAGCGGCCCGTTGGTGTAGCTCGCGCCGAAGCTGTAGACGCGGTTGGCCGCGAAGTCGGGCTGATTCGAGAACGCATACAGGGCGCCGAACTTGAAGCCGCCATAGGTGTCGCTCGTGTACTTGACCGCGTTATTGATGCGCAGCGAGTGGTTGAGGTTGTCGTTGTCGAACGGATGCGCGAAGCCCGTGTCGCCGAACGTGCCCGCCGTGGCCGAGAGCGGCGAGACGAAGTCGACGAGCTCGTCGTACTGGCGGCCCAGCGTGAGCGTGCCGAACGCGTCGCTCGCGAGTCCCACCCAGGCTTGCCGGCCGAACAGGCGGTTGTCCTGGCCGAGCTTGCCGTTCTGGATATTGAAGCCGTTTTCGAGCACGAACACGGCGTGCAGCCCGCCGCCCAGGTCTTCGCTGCCGCGCAGGCCGAAGCGGCTGCCGTTGACGTTGCCGCTCGTCGCCTGCCAGAGCGCGCTGCCCGACTTGCCGTTCGCGACGTTGTTCGTGTACATGATGCCGGCGTCGATCAGGCCGTAGAGCGTGACCGAGCTTTGCGCCTGCGCGGCGCTCGGGGCGAGGGCGCCGATGAGGCCGGCGGCGGCGCCGAGCACGGCGGTCGTGGCGAGCGAGGGGGCGTTCTTTTTCACGTGTAAAGCTCCTGAAGCGTTTTTTCGTAGCGTTTGGAAAGCGCTTGCCATGGGCGTTGGCCGACAAGCAGCGTCAGGAGTGTAAGGATCGACAGCGTTCGGAAAATCGGCTGTGACTGGAGAGGATTCTTCCCCGATCCGGAAGAAAGTTTTCATCGCGATGTCACACATCGCGGCACGGGGCCGTGCGCTTCGCCGTCGGCGCAATGACGGGCGAGCCCGGCAGTTTTGGTACGATGCACCCTTTGCCAGCCGATCCCGAAGCCCCGCGTGAAGCGTTCCGTGTCGTTCATCCGCGCCCAAGCCGCGAAATGGCTCTCCCGCCTGCAGCCCCTCATGACGCGCGTCTGCGCGCTCGTGCGGCCGTGGCTCGCGAAGGGCCTTCATCATCTGCGCCATCCCACCCGGCGCGGCATGCTCATCGCCATCGGCGCGCTGCCGGCGGCGCTGTTGCTCTACGTGCTGGTGCTGATTCCGTTCACGCCCAGCATCGGCGACATCCGCAAGGCGCGCGTGGACCAGCCCGCGCGAATTCTTTCCGCCGACGGCAAGCTGCTCGCCGAATTCAAGCCCTCGAACCGCGAGTGGGTGCCGCTTTCGCAGATCTCGCCGCACATGGTCGATGCGCTGATCTCGACCGAGGACCACCGCTTCTACGAGCATCACGGCATCGACTTCAAGCGCACCGCGGGCGCGGCGCTGCACACGTTTTCGGGCGACCGCCAGGGCGGCTCGACCATCACGCAGCAGCTCGCGCGCAATCTCTACCCCGACGAAATCGGCCGCGCGCCCACGCTCACGCGCAAGATCAAGGAAGCGATCACCGCGTTCAAGATCGAAGCCGTCTACAGCAAGCAGCAGATTCTCGAGACCTATCTGAACACGGTGCCGTTCCTCTATAACGCGTTCGGCATCGAGATGGCGGCGCGCACCTACTTCGGCGTTTCCGCGGATCAGCTCACCGTGCTGCAAAGCGCGACGCTCACCGGCATGCTCAAGGGCAATGCCTACTACAACCCGGTCATCAATCCCGAGCGCGCGCTCGCGCGGCGCAACACCGTGCTCGGCCAGATGGTGAAGTACGGCAAGCTCACGCCCGCGCAATACGCGACGCTTGCGAAGAAACCGCTGCGCCTCGACTTCGAGCGGCAGACCGAGCCGCCCGGACCCGCGCCGCATTTCGCGCAGCAACTGCGCAAATGGCTGATCGCGTGGGCCGACCGCAACGACTACAATATCTACTCCGACGGTCTGGTTGTGCACACAACGATCGATTCGCGCTTGCAGACGATGGCCACCGCCGCGCTCAAGCTGCAGGCGAATCAGTTGCAGGGCATCGCGAACAGCGCGTGGAGCGGGCGTGACGGCTGCGTCGCCGGCAACGATCTGTTCAAGACCTTCATGCGCGAGACGCCGGACTACAAGCGCGCGCGCGACGCGGGCGCAAGCGACGACGACGCGCTCAAGAAGCTCGCCGCCGAGCGCACCTTCATGCGCGCGCTGTGCAAGGACAAGACCACGGTGCAGGCCGGCTTCCTCGCGATCGATCCGCGCAACGGCCAGATCAAGGCATGGGTGGGCAGCCGCGATTTCGCCAGCGAGCCGTTCGATCACGTGCAGCAGGCGCGGCGTCAGCCGGGTTCGACGTTCAAGGCTTTCGTCTATGGCGCCGCGTTTGCCGATGGCGCCAAGCCCACCGATACGATCATCGACCGGCCCGTGGAAATGCCGCTCGAAGGCGGAGAAATCTGGCGTCCTAACGATGACGTGCCGCCCAGCGGCAAGCCCATGACGCTGCGCGACGCGCTCGCGTTCTCGCGCAACCGCATCACGGCGCAGGTGATGCAGGCGGTGGGCCCGGACAAGGTCGCGCGTCTCGCGCGCGCGATGGGCGTGCGCGATAGCGAGCTGAAGCCGGTGCCGTCGCTCGCGCTCGGCACGAGCCCGGTCACGTTGAAGGAGATGGTGTCGGCGTACAGCACCATCGCGAACGACGGCGAGTACCTCGAGCCGCGCATGGTTACGAGCATCGAGGACAGCAAGGGCAACGTGCTCGCGCAATTCGCGAGCGCCACGCCCGAGCGCGCGCTTTCGGCAGCGGCGGACCGCACGCTGCTCGACACCCTGCGCGCGGTCGTGAATCGCGGCACGGGTTCGAGCATCCGCACGCGCTTTGGCATTCGCGCCGACGTGGCCGGCAAGACCGGTACGACCCAGGACAACGCGGACGGCTGGTTCATCCTCATGGACCCGCAACTCGTGGCGGGCGCGTGGGTGGGCTTCGACGACGGACGCGTCACGCTGCAGAACGAGGGCGCGCGCACCGCGCTGCCTATCGTCGGCGACTTCTTCACGCGGGCGTTCCGCTCGCGCATCGTCGATCCGCGCGCGCGCTTCGACACTGAAGTCGCGCCGGGCACCTTCGAGACCTTCCGCGACAGGCTCAAGACGTGGATGGACGGTCTGTTCGCCTCGAAGACGCCGGCCGAGGCGCCGCGTGCGCCGGCCCGTGCGCCGCAGCCGCGGCCGAGCGTGCCTGCCGTGACGCCGGCGCCGGAACCCGCCGAAGTGCCGCCATCGAGCGGCGTGACGCCAGCGAGCGCGGCATCGGCTGCGGCCGTGCCGCCCGAGATCGCACGCATGTTCGGCGAACCGCCGATGATCGGCGCTTCCGGGGCTTCCGGGGCTTCCGGGGCTTCCGGGGCTTCTGGGGCTTCGGGTGTCTCGGGCGCCTCGGTGGCGCAACCGCAGCCGCAGCCGGTGCTGCCGTCGCGTCAGGAGCAAGCGCCTTATCCGCCGCAGGAGCCGTCGCTCGCGCCGACGCCCACGCCCGACGATTCCGATGATTCGGGCAACGGCGGGGCCGCGCAATATACGCCGCCCACGCCGTCCGCTGCGCAGCAGCAAGGCAACTGACGCGGCGCGCGGCACCTGGCGGTCAGGGGCGGGCGCTGCCGTAGCGTTCGGATTTCGAAGGCTGCGGTAAGCGCGGGCGGACGGTTATCCCCAGATTCTGTTGGCAAGTCCGTGGACAACTCCTGCTCAACAGACTTAAGCCCTTGGCGCACAAGGCTTTGCGGGCGATGCACGGGGGAATTTCCGTTCCCCATGACGTGTGATGCCAAGGCTACAGCTCGTGATTGTTGCCCTGCCGGTCCACCAGCACCGGGAGACTGACAAGCGGGGATACGATGACGTTCACGCCATCAAGCAGTTCGGAACCAAGCTCAGGTTCGCATACGAACCCATCAACATGCGCCGGATGCAGGCTGAGCGCAGCGGGCTTGCAGCGGTGCTCGCGGATGAAACCTGCTCGATGCCGTGCGCGATCAGCCCCCCGACATCACAGGCAAAATTTTTCATGGGAATCACATCCTGTGATTTTTTCTTCGGAGACTGTCTAGTGCAGCGGCGCGGCTTCATCCTGCGTGGGCTGACAGTCGCGCGGTAGTACGATTGCCGCCAGTTCCAGTCCACTGACCGTCGCGTTCGCAAGGACAAGCAGCCCCGCCAGCCACACCTTGAGGCCCGACGGCATTTCCGGCGACAGCTTGCAACCCGCCATTTGCTCGTACACCGCCTTCACCTGCGCCGAGTTCATGAAAACTACGGTGGGCGCGCGGCCATGCTGCTGTTCGAACGCCGGAATCATCGCCATGACCTGCGCGGTCAGCCTGTCCACCGGATCCACCGTGTTCATTGGCTACTCCTGTTCCGGTTGCGCAACTGCGGCACATAGCTTTCGGGTTCGAACAGCATGCCCTGCACCGGCTGATCTCCGGGGGACTCGCCCAGCCAGGTGGACCAGCCGAGCTGGTGCGAGTCGCCCATCACCGCAGGCGTCGCACTTTGCGGCTTGATCTTCAGGTCCAACTGCCAGCTGAACTCGCGGCCCACGAACACCCGCACGCACTCGATGAGCTTGAGCAGATCGTTACCCCGTGGCGTAAAGCGGTGGTAGTCCGCCATGTCGAGCGGCCCGATCACGATGCGGAAGCGCTGCCGCCGGTCGGGCACCATATCCCCGAGCATCGCCCCCATCGCCAGGCATGACGACATCCGCTTCCCGCCCATGCGACTGCGGCGTTCCGGTTCAATCGGCATCCAGTGCGAATCGCATTCCACGATTTCCACCGGCACGCCGAAGTAGTGCGCCAAGGTACTGCGCAACCCGTCCGGGTTGCGGCTCTGGCGTACCAGATGGGGCGCCCCCGACAGGCGTGCATGTACAGGCAGCGGGCAAAACCGCCCGGGCCGCAGCACATGGCCCGCCAGAGCGGACACGTACTGCGAGAACCGGTCGTCGTCGGGCCGGTCGAGGCTGGCGGCGGACTGCGCCGACGCCCACGCCCGGTAGAACAGCGTGAGCGAGCGGTGGTTGAAAATGTCGAGGAAGTTGCACAGGGTCGGGTCGCTCCGCAGTTCTTCGCGCTCGCGGGCAATTTCCGTGACGTGAATCGGCATCGCCCCGTTCGGCCCGAGCATGCCCAGGCTGTAGAGGCGGATGCGCAGCTTGCCGTTGACCACCTTCGCATCCGCGACCTCGCTGGGTGCGAAGATCAGGCTCGGCTTCTGGCCGACCCTGAAGGGTTCCGTTGCAGGCAGGCTGGCGGTGCCGACCGGATCGATAGCCGGGTTCGCATTGATCCGGCGCATCAGTGCAAGGAACCCGTAATTCCAGGGCGTCGCCTGCAACCGGTTGATCAGTTCGACTGGGAGGGCAACCGCGAGTTTTGTCCGGTCCATCAATTTTCCTTGCTGGAATGGGTTGCGCGAGCAGCCCGGTCAGGTCACTCGATACTGGAAATCAGGCTGCATCCACACGTGGCGTGATGGCCCTGGCGGGCGACGGGCAAACCCTTGTCGGATATCTTCGGATCACCTTCGAGAATTACGTTTGGGTTCACGCCGGGATGCTGCGGACACTTCACCTCGTCGCCCTTGCGGGCAACGCTAACGCCTTTGTAGCGCATGGTTTCAGAGGCCGTGACGACTGCGCCACCATGGTCGGTTGTGTCGCCGAGTCGAATAAGGTCGATCATTCAGGTTCTCGTTACTGTTTGATTGCGGGCGGAAAAGGATCAACGAGATCTGCCGAGTGGACCCAGCCTGTTGTAACCTTACCAATCGACTCACTAAAATAATTTGGATCGAAATATCGAACGCTAGAATACTCCCCCTCTTCTGCCAAAAGAGCAACGGTATCGTTCTGCGTCAAATATCCGTGTCGCTTCACATACGAATTCCCCGCCTTGTTATACAAAAAGGTTTTCTTCGCAATTACCCGAATACCTATAGCTCGAAGCGTGTGTTCCGTAAAGAATCGATACGGCAAGATACCGTCTTTTTTAGCGAATACCCCTACTGCGCTTCCGCAGCCCGGCGGCTCAACATCGGTTTGGAGTGTCCACTCATCGGATTTCCTCACTATCTGTCCGCTAGTGTCGAATTCACTATTTCTTTGAGTGAATCGCAGTTCACCGAATCCCAAGGAAAATGTTTTGATTTTTAAAAAACTACTTCCATCTCGATTCGATGTCCATTTGGCATCTGGCGATTTGACGATAAAAAATTCGCACGACCTCCCACCTTCTATTGCAACATAATAGCCAAATAGGTCCTTCCCCGATTGCAGAACAACGAGACCAGGATCACTAAATACAGTCAACTCTCCAGCCAGCGAACCTACAGGCGATCCAATAGTAAGAAGGGCCGCAATTGAGCACCAAATCTTATTTGAGCTCATTATAAAATTCCTCCAAATCACTAGCGTAATCAGGATTATGCTTTTTCCATTGACTCCCGTTATATGACGCCGCGACATCTTCCCACTTTTTATTGGCTAAGCCACGTATAGCAAGAGACTTCTCCTTCTTCATGAATTTCTCAAACATCAGAACATGAGAATCAATTCCCTTCATATACTCGTTCACCAGCTCTATTGGTGAGCTGCAACCGCATGATGAATAGTATTCACCCAGAACCTGAAACGCTCCCCAAGAACAAGACATGATAGCTGCATTCATGTCAAGATTCGCAGCTCTAACGAATCGCTCATATTGATGCAACCCCTCCTTGCCAAATCCCCCAGATTTGGGAAAACATATATCTGGAAAGTGCTTGTAGGGGTTAGGAGGTCTTTTTTTAGTCTTGGGATTGATTTGTGGCGTTGTGAAATTGTAAAAATGATGCCGTTCAAATAATATTCGCGGCAACCCATTTTTATCGAAACCATGATCCAGCGCCCACTTTCCTTTACCAATCGTCTCCTGCTTCGTCAACGCCTTAACCGCAGCAGCTTCGCAGCCAAAGGACTTTGCCAAATACTCAAAATGATCTTCATTGAATTCCGAGGGTTTTGGATAGTTCAACCGTGACGCGAGAAGATTCAGAACAATGGTGTGGGGCTTACCAGTGTCCACGACCTTATAGTGATGCTCGATTGTAATGGTCGTTTTTTTCTTTCCCGTCTTTTCATCCGTCGTCGTCTCCTTATGCTTTGTCGGAAAGTCCTTCCTGACCTTCCCCTGTTCGGTCACCATCTGCGACGAGCCAATATATGGCCCAAACTCGCGGACAAGACGCTCGACGGTCATCACCTCGTCTTCCTTCACAACGGGTACATTAAGATCCTGTTCCAGTGCTTCCTTCGGCGTCAGTTTGGTAACTGCCTCGATGTGAACTTCGGGACTCGATACGGTGAAAGCGCTAACGTCCTTTGTCGGCGTCACGGTAGCCTTGAGCACGTACTCGCCGTGCCGGTTCTTCACCAGCACATCGATGGGCTGGTTGCGGGCAGCGTTGTGGATTGTTCCCGCATAGCCGTCCTTGTCCGTCACGCTCTCGGCGCTGTTATCCACCAGAGGTGCGATAGTATTCGAGGCTGATGCCGCGTCGGAAGCAGCGACAGAACCTGCTGCTGCACCGTCGCCCATTAACTCCTGCTCGTTGTAAATCCATGCAGGAGCCTTCGGAGCGCCCGTGCCCGCCTTGATCTGCACGGAAAGACCTTCAATGGGCTTCTTCAGCAGATCCCTGAAGACAAATGTGACTTCGACGTATGGCGGAGGCGGAGCTTTCGGCGCTTTCGAATGCGCCTTGTGATGCGAATGTGCCATCTATTATTAACCCTGACAAGTCACTTTAAAAAGATCAGGCATCAAGCCTGTCCGGAGTCGCCTGCGAAGTCCTGGTGGTCATACGCGTCTTCGATCACCCCCCAGTCGCCCGCGCCGACTTCGCATTTCACCTTCACGGATTCAGGCGTGTTCACAACCAGCGTCGCGCCTTCAGTCAGCATGCCCTGCTGTTTCAGCGTGCCGTCAGGCAGATAGACGCGATAGGGCTGGTTGGCGAGTGCCAGTCCATTCCCATGGTTCGCGGCGACCGTACTGACATCGAACGTCTGCGAGTAAAGCTCTTCCGGGTTTTGCGTCAGCGGTGTTATGGGCATGGCAGGCAGCGGAACGCGCTGGGAAGATGCCGCAGGCGCGTCCCACGAGGGCGTCTTTTCGAGAATTGGCCCCGGCGAACCATTGATGATTCCGCCGCCATTGATCTGGATGTAGGAGCCACCCGCGCCAATCCAGACTTCATCCCTGGCCGTCAAAATGAGCTTGCCGCCCACACTGCGAACCGTCAGGTTCTTGAGCGAGTCCAGTTCCATCTCATCACTCTGCGCCTGGATCACGACCTTGCCTTTGGCGGCGATCAACCTGAGCCCGAGCTGGTAGGCAAACATCGAGATCGCGCCGCGCACCGACGCGAAGAACGAGCGGCCCGAGGACAGGCTCACGTCCCGGCCTGCCGTCACCGCGTGGTCGTTCACGCTCGCCATGTGCGTGCTGTCCGCCGCCGTCGTGGCGATACCCGCCGCGCTGGCAAGTACCATGTCGGGCCGGGTCATCTCGGGTGAAGGGTTGTCCGCCGTCTTCTGGCCACCCTTGATCGCGTCGTTCTGCGTCTTGAGGTTGTACGTGACATCGCGCTGGCTGTAGTCCGGTGTCTGGGCGTTGTGCTGCGTGGCCAGACGCGACAGGTCCTCGTGCTGCTCGCGGGCCTGCGTGAGCCTCGCCACCGTCTCGCCCATGTCCTTCATCGGGGCGCTCGCCCCCGCACGCGCCTCCGTCGTCGCCAGCAGTCCGCGATTGGCCCGCCATACCCCGTGTGCATCGGTGGCCATTTCGATCCCCTCACCGCGCGCCACCGTGCGCCCCTTGTTACCCTCGATGCGCGTGTTGAACCCCGCCACGAACCGCGAGTTCGCCTGGTCGCTCGCCACCTGCACCTGGAGCCTGCCAGGCGTGTCATCCGTCATCACGCTGTTCGACGCGATGCTCTTCCCGCCGATATCCTGGCTGCGCCAGCCCGACAGCGCATCGTTGCCCTGACCCGGCAGGTCCCACGGCGTCGTGTTGTCGTTCGTCGTGTGGCTCGACAGCACGAACGGACGATCCGGGTCCTCGTTGATATAGCCCACGTGCACATGGTCGTCCACGCGCGGAATCCACACCGCCCCGTACCGGTTGCCCTGCCACGGCTGCGACAGCGGCACCCAGCACGTCGCGCGACCATTGCGCTTGCCCCGGCGGTCCCACGTCATCCACAGCTTGAGCCGCGCCATCTGGTCCGTACAGATGATGTCCTTGTCGTACCCCGTCACGATGGCGGTCTCCGCGAACGCACGCGGCTTCTTCGCCGTCAGCGGCGTGCGGTACACCTGGTTGGCGGGCTGCGCCGTGAAGCGGGTTTTGCACGTGTACTCGCGCTGCGGCTGCCCGCTCTGGGTGATGGTGTCGTTGTTCACGATCTCGATCTTCGTGCCCGTCACCACGTACTCCATGTTGGCCGGGGCGTACGGGAAGCCTTCCAGGTAGAACGAGAAACCCGTCTTCAGCCCCCGCAGGTTGCCCCTGCCCCGCACGCGCAACGACCTGCAGCGGTGCGCCTCGGCCCGCATGCGCGCGAGGTGGTCCGCCTCGAACTCCCAGTCGTTGCGGTCGCCATGCAGGCCCATGCCGCCCTGCAGCGGCTGCGCGTAATCGGCCTGGATGTACTCCTCGGCGTTGTCGTTCGACGCCGCGCGGTGGATCGAGATCGTGCGGTTCAGGTTCGCCTCGCCCCACGTGTAATCGTATTCCGTCACCGTCACCTTGCCGGTGGTGAGCGCACGCGACAGTTCCAGCCTGTGGATGTGTTCCTCGTCAATGCGCTGGCCGCCCCGGTCCAGATAGCGGATCGTCCGCCAGGCCGCGCCGTGCTTTTTCCAGCTCGCGCCGTCGAACAGCACCAGGGTGTCCTTATCGTAAAAAAACGTGATCCCCCACTCCTGCCACAGCCGGTTCAGGAAGTCCCAGTCCGACTCGTACCACTGGCGCACGTAGTCGCGCTTTGGATAGCTCTTGCGGCCATAGCCGGGACCGCCCAGGCGATAGCGCACCATCACCGGGTAATCCTCCAGCACCTCCCGGGTAATCTCGACCACATCCTTGTCCTGGAACGCCCGGTTCTCGCGATTCAGCGTCAGCAGCCAGAGGCTGGGCCGCAGGCGCAGGCGCCAGGTCACGCGCCGTTCGTCCGCCCCCAGGCACTTCACCCCGGCGATCACCCCCGAGATTTTCCGCACGTCCGCCCCGGTGTTGACCGCGCCGCCGTCCGCCCAGGTACCATTGCCCTCGCAGGCAATCTTCACCGTCATGCGCTTGCCGACGAGCTTGTTGACATCGACGTACTGGGGCACCTGGGTAAAGTGAACCGCCTCGATGGTCGTGACGTCCACCTCGTAGTCGTAGAGGCGGCCCAGCTTCTCGACGCCGCGCAGGCGCGCAGCCACGAAGATGGGTGTGCCGTAGTATTTCGGGAACGCGTCGCTTGCCACCTCCAGCGTGCGCGGCTGGGTATTCCAGGCCATCCGGGAGCCTCCTTGCAGGAACCTACAGCACCTCGCGCGTGCCTCCGCGCGTGGGCCAGGTGAAAACGGGACCGCGCTGCTGCGTGCGGAACGTGGTCCGGGTAAAGGAATGAGCCGAGACATGGCGCGCCACATAGCGCTCCAGAACCAGCGCGAACGTGAAGGGGCTGCAACCGTCGAACACGGCCTCGTCAAAGGTGAGCGTGACGCCGATGCCGCGCATGTACGTCAGGTCGTCTCCCAGCCGGTGGTGGTCGTGCACCGGCACGGCAAGCGCCCCCGTGAGGCCGTCGAACTGGCGCTGCATGGCAGGCGCGCCCGCCCCCAGGTAAGGCTGGAGCAGCAGGCGCAATCCAGCGCCAGGCGACGGCTCGTCGTATTCGTCATCGAAGACGCCGTATTCGAGATTTATCTGGCGCATCAGATCCCACGCCGCGCCGCCCCGTGCAAGCGGAGGCCCGGGCAGGGTGGGAGGCCGCACGAAGCCGACACGGGCAACCGACTTCGCGCCGTTGGCCACGAGATCGTCCACGCCGTCATGCGGCAGGGTGCAGGGCAGGTCGCCATTGGTCAGCCACGCGTCGAGCATGACGTGCCGCACACCCGTGTCGTCCGGCGTGTGGTCGTGGGCGAGCAGCGTCAGCCACGTGTGGGTGCGGATAAAGGACTGACGGGTGCGGTAGCGGCGCACGTTGCCGCCAGGCTGGTCGAGTTCGCGGCGCAGCGTAAACCAGCGTTCGTCACCGCGCTCGTCGTCGGGATGCGCCACATCCAGCGGCGAGAACGGTATTGCCCCATCCTCGCCGCCCCCGTCTGCGGCCTCGTCATCCTCGACCTGGCCCGTGACGTAGCGCACCGAATGCACCTCGTAGTCGTCGGGCGCGGTCGCCACCGGCACGAGCCGGTGCTCGCGCGCCTCGGGGTCAATGTCAAGCTTTTCGGTGCACACCGGAAAGAGGTTGATCGCGGGGGAGCAGAACAAGGCGAACTGTGCAGCATCGACGTGCTGCGCGAGGTCACCCGCCTCGCGATCGAGCAGCAGCACAATCTCGGCCTCGGGGCCGTCGATCTTCGACAGGCCGCCCGCAAGGCCCGTGAGGGTAAAGAACCAGAAGCGCGACGCCATGGCGAAGTACTCGTGGACGAGGTTGTGCCCGTGATACGTCGCGTGCACGGGCGGCAGGAGGCTATGCTCCGGCTCCAGCCCCTCGTACTCCACGGCACGCTGCATGCGCCCGTGGCGCAGGCCGTTCTGGAAGACGCCATGCAGTTCACCCGTGGCGAATTTGCCTGGCACGCCGGTTACGCTCGCGAGTGTCGCGGTATGGATCAGCTCGAACAGGTGCGAGGCAATACGCGCCTCGCCGCACAGATACACCGGCAGCCGGTCGAGGCCCGCCAGCTCACGTATTGCCGTGCCGTTGGTGGTCCGCAGGCGCAGGCGCAGCGAGCCGAGTACCCGTGCGTTGCCGTGCACCTGGCGGTACAGGTCGGGGATGTCCGGGGGAACACCGCCCAGGCGCGCATGGACGATTTCAACTGGTCGCACGGTCAGTTCGAAGGCAGTACGGAACTCGCAGGCCGACCGGCCCAGCTCCGCACGGGAGAACAGCCGCGTGCCGCGTGGCAGCACCTCGCCCTCGCCGCCCTGGCCGGTTTTGTAACCGGGATAGAAGCGCACCACGGCCATCGAGGGCAGTGGCGCAACGTAGTTGGGGTGGACACACGCGAGCTGGCGATGGGTATAGGCATCGGTCATGCGGTCGCTGTGCATGCGCGTGCGTGCATTGATGAAAGCCGCCCCCTGAAGCAGCCGCTCCACGTAGGGATCATGGACCTCGCCCGCCTGGGCACCGAACCTCGCGGCGATCTTCGGATGCCACTGCGCGAACTCGCCGAACAAGGCGGTGATATAGCGCAGCTCGTGCATATAGCGTTCTGGGAGTTCCGGGTCCATTGCCATCGCCATTGCGTCAAACTCCCCGGCAGTCCGTGCCGTGCATCAAGTCACTTGTTGCCGCCCGGTTCACCGGGTCTGTGGACAACCCGTCCGAAAAATCTCAGGGTGTGGTTTTCTGCTGTACCGGATGGATCACCGCAGGCAGTTCATCCAGGTCGGGATACGGGCGCCCCATGGCGTCCAGCACCATGCGCGCGCGATGTGTCGTTGTGCTGCCGGACATGCCGCCCCCCCTGACGGATAAGTTGTTCATCTTAATAGGCGCGATATGGCGCAATTTGTGCGACATCAACGGATGTCGAGAAAGTTCACATACCGAAATTTCAGGATGACGACTCTGCCGGATCGCTGCCCCGTGCGACACGCAGCTTCGTTTCATCGAACTGTGCGCGGATGGCGTCCAGGGCGGCCATGCACCCAGCGGCATCTCACGCGAGTCGCCACCAAAACGGTAGCGGTAGCGGAAGTGCACGCTGATGCCCCTCGTTCCCGCATGGACCCTGCCCGACAGGTCGGTGCCGTCGTTCACGATGTGGCCGTGATTGGCAGCGGTGAGCCCCAGGGTCGCGCCTTCGCTGATGGTTTGGGAACGATTTCCCCCACGATATTCCCCACAAAACACCCGCGGTGCCTGCATCCTGCAGACAGCCGGAGGCCGTGTGCCAACAGCCAAGTTGTTGAATTCGAACGGAACAGGCGTTTGTGGGCCTTGTGCGTTGCGGAGCGAAATTATCCCCAGATTCCGTGGAAAGGCCTGTGGACAACCTGTCCGCATCCGCGCCAAGGCGTTGATCCTGAAGCGAATTGTCGTCGCGGGCACGAAGCGGGCCGATTGTTGCGCCGATATGTGCCGACGCCGGAGCCCGTCCGCCCGCGTCTTCGACACGAATCAACTGACGACCGCCCGCCGCAAAGATCCACCCGATCCCGGCGCTTCGGCATTGGGGCCCCCGGACAGGCGATAATGCGCGGCGGGCCGGCCGGCCCGACTCATTGGAGTGAATCGAGATGTCCCGTCTGTCCCCCTTGATGCGCGCGCTGTTCGCGAGCGCCTTCGTTTCGGTTGCGTTGAGCGCCGCGCTGCCCACCCTCGCACAGGCCCAAGACGCGCCTGCTGCCGCGTCGCAGGGCCTGCCCGCCGGGGTGGTGGCCGTGGTCAACGGCGTGCAGATTCCGCAGTCCGCGCTGGAGAACGCCGTGACCTCGGCGGTGAGCCGCGGCAGCGACGTCGACACGCCGCAGTTGCGCGCGGCGCTCAAGCAGCAGCTCATCATCCGCGAAGTGCTGCGTCAGCAGGCCGTGCAGGCGCACTACGACCAGCGCCCCGAAGTGACCCAGGCGGCCGACAACCAGAAAGTGGACCTCGAAATCCAGGCATGGCTGCAGGACAACGTGCACGTGCCCCAGCCGACCGAGCGCCAGATTCGGGCGCGCTACAACAGCGTGAACGGCGAACTCGGCAAATACGAGTACAAGCCGCAGTTCGTCGTGCTCGCCGATCAGGCCGTGGCGAAGGATGTGATTACGCAGGCCAAGGCCGGCACGCCGTTCGACGCGCTCGCGCGCAAGTACAGCATCGTGCCTTCGAAGGACAACGGCGGCGAGATGCCATGGGTGAGCTTCAAGACGCCGGTGGTCGAGGGCAAGACGCGCGGCGTGCCAGTGGACGTCGCGCGGATGCTCGCGCAGTTGCCCGTGGGCGGCGTGGCGCCGCAGCCGGTGCAGTCGGGCCAGGCGTGGGTGGTCGTCAAGCTGGAGGACAAGCGGCCCATGAAGGTGCAGTCGTACAACGAGGTGAAGGATCAGATCCGCCGCCAGATCATCGCCGAATCCATGGATGCCGGAGCGGCCGGGCTCGTGAAGTCGCTGGTGCAGCGCGCGACCATCGAGCAATAACCCGCTCGACTGCCGCGCGCCGCCGGATCAGCGGCGCTCGCGCCAGGTGCGCAGCAAGAGCGCGTTGGTCACCACGCTCACGCTCGAGAACGCCATGGCCGCGCCCGCGAGCATGGGGTTGAGCAGCCCGAAGGCGGCGAGCGGAATCCCGATCAGGTTGTAGACGAACGCCCAGAACAGGTTCTGCTGGATCTTGCGCCACGTGCGCCGCGAGATGTCGATGGCGGCGGCCACGAGCGCGGGGTCGCCGCGCATGAGCGTGATGCCCGCCGCGTGCATGGCGACGTCGGTGCCCGTGGCCATGGCGATGCCGATGTCGGCGGCGGCCAGCGCGGGCGCGTCGTTGATGCCGTCGCCGGCCATCGCGACCACGGCGCCGGTGCGGATCTTCAGGTCGCGGATCGTGCGCGCCTTGTCGTCGGGCAGCACTTGCGCGTGAATCTCGTCGATGCCGAGCTGCGCCGCCACGGCGCGCGCGCTGCCCGCGTTGTCGCCGGTCACGAGCACGCTGCGAATCCCCATCGTCTTCAGGCGCGCCACGGCTGCGCGCGCCGTGGGCTTCACCGTGTCGCCGAAGGCGAGCAGCGCGAGCACCGTATCGGGCTGTACGTCGGGCTGTGCGCCGGACTGGGCGTGGCGCGCGGTCTGCGCGGGCGCGTTGCCGGCCGCCTGGCCAGCGGTGTCGCCGGATGCGCCGCCGGATTGGCCCATCAGCCAGGACACCGTGTTGCCTTCGGATTCGAGCGCCTGGGCGCGCGCCGCCAGCGCGGGCGGCACGGCGAGTTCGAGCTCCGCGAGCCAGCGCGCGCTGCCGATCGCGAGACGCCGGCCGTCCACCTCGGCCTCCACGCCGCGTCCGGGCACCGCGCGCGCATGCGCGACAGCGGGCAGCGGCACGGCCGATGCATCCGCCGCATCCGCCGAACCCGCCGAACCCGCCGAACCCGCCGACTCTGCCGCCTGCGCGCCGAACGCCTTCACCACGGCCTTCGCGAGCGGATGGTCGCTGTGCTGCTGCACGGCGGCGGCGAGCCTGAGCGCGTCGGCGCGCGCGATCTCGCCGGCCGTTTCGAACGCCGTGAGCGAAGGCTGGCCGAGCGTGAGCGTGCCGGTCTTGTCGAAGGCCACCACGCCCACGTCGTGCGCCGTTTCCAGCGCTTGCGCGTCCTTGATCAGCACGCCGTGGCGCGCGGCTACGCCGGTGCCGGCCATGATCGCGGCGGGCGTGGCGAGTCCGAGCGCGCACGGGCAGGCGATCACGAGCACGGCCACCGCGTTGAGGATCGCGGTTTCGGCGCTCGCGCCCGCGAGCAGCCAGCCGCCGAGCGCGATTGCCGCGATCACGAGAATGGCGGGCACGAACACGGCGCTCACGCGGTCGACGAGACGCTGGATCGGCGCTTTCTCGGCCTGCGCGCTTTCCACGAGGCGGATGATGCGCGCGAGCGTCGTTTCCGCGCCGATGGCGGTGGTGCGTACCGCCATCAGCCCTTCGCCGTTGATGGAGCCGGCGGTGACGGCGTCCTCGGGGGCTTTCGGCACGGGCAGGCTTTCGCCGGTGATGAGCGATTCGTCGACGTGGCTGCGGCCTTCGAGCACGACGCCGTCGGTGGGCACGCGCTCGCCCGGCCGCACCACGACCACGGCGTCCACGCGCACCTGCGCGAGCGGCACTTCGCGCTCCGCGCCGTTTTCGCGGATGCGCGCGCGCTCGGGGCGCAGCGCGTTGAGCGCGCGGATGGCGTCGGTGGTCTGGCGTTTCGCGCGCGCTTCGAGCCACTTGCCGAAGCGCACCAGCGTGATGACGACGGCCGAGGCTTCGAAGTACAGGTGCGCGGCGGCGCCGGGGTGCGCGAGCATCGCGTAGACGCTCACGCCCCACGCCGCCGAGGTGCCGAGCGCCACCAGCAGGTCCATGTTGCCGGCGCCCGCGCGCACGGCCTTCCAGGCGGCGCGATAGAAGCGCGCGCCGAAGCCGAACTGGACGATCGACGCCAGCACGAATTGCGCCGCCGCCGGCAGCATCCAGTGCCAGCCGAGCCAGGCGCCGAACATCGGCAGGACGAGCGGCGCGCTCAGCGCGGCGGCGGCCAGCACGGCGCGCAGTTCGCGGCGCGCGGCGTTGCGGGCGGCGGCGGCGCGCGACGGGGCGGTCGGACCGGTGGTTGCGGTGATGCCGTTGGCATCGGTTTCGACGGGGGCCGCGCCGGCGTGCGTGTCTTCGACGAGCGGCGTGGCCTCGTAGCCGGCCTTCTGCACGGCGGCGACGAGGCGCTCGCGCATGGCGTCGTCGGCGGGCGCTTCGAGGCGCGCTGTGGCGTTTTCGGTCGCGAGGTTGACGGTGGCGCCCGCCACGCCCGGCACCCGCGCGAGAGCCTTCTCCACGCGGTTCGCACAGGCCGCGCAGGTCATGCCGCGAATTTCGAGTTCCGCCACGCGGCGTGCGGTACGCCCGGCAATCTCGGCAACGAGGGGATCGTTCATGATGATGACGCGCAAGCGCGATAGATATTCGACGTTACGCAGTATCTACGTTCCCATCGTGGGAAGGTCAAGGGCGATGCCCCGCTGCAAAGCAGAATTCCGTACGACAGACTTTTCAGGGGCTGACGCGGGCGATACGATACCACCCGGCGGCATTGGCACCTTCTGCTGCGCGCGCAGGACCACGGCCCGGGGGGGCCGGCGCGCGGCGGCGGAGGCCGGTCGACGTCAATTCATGGACCGCCCGCTTCGCACATCATCTACCAATGACAACAAAACGCCGCATGATTCCCTTTTTCCGCGCCTGTGCCGCCTTCGCGGGCGTCGCCCTCATTGCCGGCTGCGCATCGGCGCCCGAAGGCGCCGCGCCCACGAGCAACGGCTGGGTCAAGGACGAGGTGTCCGACTCCTATGTGTTCGGCTATCCGCTCGTGCTGATGGACGTCTCGCGCGAGGCCGCCACCGGCAACGCGCCCGGCCAGGCCGAACCGAATACGCTGCGCCACGCGCAGTCGCTGCCGCCCGTCGGCGCGTCGAGTCCGCCCGAGCCCAATCTCGACACGCTGGGCTCGTCCGGCTGGTTCGACGTGAGCCGCGAGCCCGTGCTCGTCGCGCTGCCCGACACGCACGGCCGCTATATGGATGCGCGCGCGCTCGACATGTGGACCAACGTCCTCTGGTCGACGGCGGCGAAAGGCAACGAGCGCGTGAACGGTCTGAAGGCGCAAACGATTGCGTTCGTGCCGGCCGGCTGGAAGGGCACGCTGCCCGCGCGCGCGAAGCGCATCGACGTGAGCACGCGCTACGTCTGGTTCCTCGCGCGCATCGAGACGCGCGGCGGCGGCGATCTCGCCAGCGTGCGGCGCCTGCAGCGCGGCATTCGCGTGGCGCCGCTCTCCGCGTGGGACGCGCGCGGCAAGCAGGTTGCGCAGGCCGACGCGCAAGCGGGCGCGAGCCTCGCAGGCGACCCCGTCGCGACCGGCACGCCGGCCGCGCAGGTCGCGGCGCTCGACGCCAAGGGCTTCTTCGACCGCCTCGCGCTCGCGCTGGAAGACAACGCGCCCGAGCCCGACGACGCGCACGCGCTCAAGATTCTCGGCGACATCGGCGTGCATCCCGGTGACCCGGCGCAACTGCCGTCCGGCGCGAAGGATGCCGCCATCGTGAACGCGGGCTTCGCCGATGGCCGCGCGCGCGTCGCCACGCCGCCTTCGAACCTGCTGGCCGGCAACGGCTGGCTCTGGGTGGGCGACGATGCGGGCAACTATGGCGCCGATTACGCGTTGCGCGGCTACGCGGCGTACGCGTCGCCGGGCCTGCCCACCAGCCGCGACGAAGTGCGCGCGCGCGTGGCCCAGGACAGCGACGGTCACACGCTCAACGGCGCGAACCGCTACGTGATCCATTTCAGCGCGAAAGCGCTGCCGCCGGTGCGCGGCTTCTGGTCGATCACGGCCTACACGCCCGACGGCGCGCTCGACGGCGACGCGCCCGTGCGCGTCGCGTTCGGCGACCGCAATGGCGCACGGCGCAACCGCGACGGTTCGCTCGACGTGCGCGTGAGCGCGGAGCGGCCGCGCGGCGGCGCCAACTGGGTGCCGGCGCCGAAGGGCGACTTCCGCCTCGTGCTGCGCCTGTACGCGCCGAAGCCCCAGGCCACGGACGGCACGTGGCAGCCGCCGGCGGTCGAGCGGCAATAACGTGGCGATAACGTGGAAATAGCGTGGCAGTAGCGTGGCAATAACGCAGCGGTAAAGCGCACGCCGGGACCGTGCTGGCGGCACGATAAAGCGGCGGAGCGTCCCCGAGGCGCTTCGCCGCTTTGCATGGTGCGTGGCCATCGCGCTGTCACGCGTGCCGCTGCTTCGCTCGCACCCCCCGACGTTTTGCAGCCGCGCAAAACCGCATCGGACCTATACTTCGGGCTGTCAGAGTCTTCTGACCTCCAATCCAGTCTTCAATTTCCGCGGTGGGTTTATCGCCGCGTCACTGGCCGGCAAGTATGGCAAGCCTCAACAAAGCATCGCTGACGACTTCCTTGAAATCGATGCGCGCCGTCGCGCGTGCGCCCCGCACACGGCGCATCTTCACGGGCATCGTGATCTTCCTCGTGGTGTTCGGCCTGCTCGGCTTCTTTGCCGCGCCGCCGCTCATCCGCCACATTGCCGAACAGCAACTGAGCAAGCTGCTCGATCGGCCTGTCACGATCGCGCGCATCGGACTCAATCCCTACACGCTGCGGCTCGAGGCGGACCGCGTGCATATCGGCGAGCGCGGCGGCCAAGGCGACTTCTTCGATGTCTCGCGGCTCGTCGTGAAGGCGTCGTGGTCGTCGATCTTCCGCGCGGCGCCCATCGTCGACGAAGTGCGGCTCGACTCGCCGCGCGCGACCATCGTGCGGTTCGATGCGCAACGCTTCAACTTCTCGGACCTCATCGACAAGTTCTCCAAGCCTGCCGAAAAGCCGAGCAGCAAGCCCGCGCAGTTTTCGGTCTCGAACATCAGCATCGAGAACGGCCAGATCACCTTCGACGACCGCCTGCTCAACGAAAAGCACGTGATCGACCGCTGGTCGCTCGGCATTCCGTTCATCGCCACGCTGCCTTCGAAGACCGATATCTTCGTCCAGCCGATGCTGCGCGCACGCATCGACGGCGCAAGCACGCTCTCCATCGACGGCAAGACCAAGCCGTTCGCCGCGTCGCGCGAATCGGAGGTCGAACTGCGTCTCACCGATCTCGACGTGCCGAAGCTGCTCACCTACGCGCCCACGAAGCTGCCGGTGGCGTTGAAGAGCGGCAAGCTCTCGACCAACCTCAAGCTCGACTTCGTGATGTCGGGCGAGAAGCCCACGCTGCGCGTTTCCGGGACGACCGATCTCGACGACGTCGATGCCACCGACAACGCCAGCGCGCCGCTGTTCGCCGCGCGCGGCGTGCACGTGGCGGCCACGTCGCTCGAACCATTCAGCAACGTCTATCGCTTCGACACCATCCGCATCGACGCGCCCACGGCCTGGATCGCGCGCGACAAGGCCGGCGTGCTGAACGTCGAAAAACTGGCCGGCACGCCGGCGGCGCAGGCCGAAACGACGGGCACGGCTACAGCGCAGCCGGGGCAGGGCGGCGCGGCGAGCACTGTCGCCGCGGCCCCGCCCGCGGCATCGGGTGCGCAGGCAACGGCAGCGGCGAAGGCTCCGCCGCTCGACCTCTCGATTCGTCAGTTCGCCATCGCCGATGGCACGGTGCACGTGCACGACGAAGCCGCGTCCCGGCCGGTGGAGCTGAACCTGAGCAACGTCGCCGCCACGCTCACCCACTTCTCGACCGTGGCCAAAGCGCCCGCGGCCTACACCCTTGCGCTGAACGCGAGCGACGGCGGCACGGCGCAGGTCTCGGGCACGTTCGGCCTTGCCGCGAAGAGCGCGGACGCGAAGATCGCCCTGCACAATCTGGCGCTCCCGCAGGTGCAGCCCTATCTCGACAGCATGACGGCCGCGCAGATTCTCGACGGCAAGCTGAGCGTCGACTCGACCGTTACGGCGGACTGGGCGAAACAGCCGGCCGCCGTGCAGGTGGGCGCGAGCACGCTGGATCTCGACTCGCTCAAGCTCGCCGCGCGCGGCGCGAAGACGCCGGCCGTGGCGCTCGCGAAGGGCACGGTGCAGGTGAGCCAGGTCGACCTCGCGGCGCGCACCGCGCAGATCGCGTCGGTGGACACGAGCGGCCTCGCCATCAACGTCGAACGCATGAAGAACGGCAAGATCGACCTCATGCAACTGGCGGGCGGCCACGAGGCCGCGCCCGAGCGCACGGCGATTCATGCGGCGCAGAAGTCGGTGAAGGAAGGCCCGGCGTGGCACTACAAGATCGATTCCGTGAGCGTGAGCGGCGGCTCGGTCAACTTCACGGACAACACGACGCCGCGCCCGGTCAAGCTCGCCGTCGCGCCGCTCGACCTGAAGGTCCAGCAGCTCAGCGACGACATGAAGCACGCGCTGCCCATCGAGTTGAAGGCGACCGTCAACAAGAAAGGCACGCTCGCGCTCAATGGCGACGTGAACCCCACGCCGCTCACGGCGAAGCTCAAGATCGACGCGAACCGGCTCGACGCCGCCGCATTCGAGCCGTACTTCGGCAACCAGTTGAACGCGGTGGTCGCGAGCGCGCTGCTCAACATGAAGGGGCAGCTCGCCGTCGAGCAGGGCAAGGCGCTCAAGGCGAACTATCGTGGCGACGCCGCGCTCGTGGACGTGCGTATGCTCGACAAGGCGACCTCCGACCCGTTCGCGGGCTGGCGCTCGCTCGCGCTTTCGAACCTGAAGGCGAGCTACGACGACGTGCGCGGCACCGACGTCGACGCGAGCCGCGTGACCTTCGCCGGCTTCTACGGGCGCGTGCTGCTCGACGCGCAAGGCAAGCTCAACCTCAAGGACGTGGTGGCGCAGCAGAGCGGCGAAGCGCAGTCGCTCACGCGCGACACGAGCGCCGGCGGCCACGAGCCGGTGCCGCTTTCGCCGCAGGCGGCGAGCGCGCCGGTTCAGACGGCGTCGGCGTCGGCGCCGGCGTCTGCTTCCGCGCCGGTACCCGCGCCCGCGACGGTCACCGCCGCGCAGCCGCCGAAGCACCCGGTGCGCCTGCACTTCGGCCAGCTCGTGCTGCAGGACGGCCGCGTGACCTACACCGACAACTTCATCAAGCCGAACTACAGCGCCAACCTCGTGCAGATCCACGGCACGGTGGGCGCGTTCGGCACCGAGTCGACCACGCCCGCGCCTGTCGACGTAGCGGCCAAGCTCGCGGCGAACGGGCCGATCTCCATCAAGGGCTCGGTGAATCCGCTCATCGAGAAGCCTTCGCTCGACATCACCGCGAGCGCGCACGACATCGAGCTCACCAATCTCACGCCGTATTCGGCCAAGTACGCGGGCTATCCGATCACGAAGGGCAAGCTCAACGTCGACCTGCATTACCAGCTCGCGAACGACCAGCTCACGGCGAACAACCATCTGTTCATCGACCAGCTCACGTTCGGCGACCACGTCGACAACGACACCGCCACGAAGCTGCCCGTGCGCCTCGCGATTTCGCTGCTCAAGAACCGGCGCGGCGAGATCGACGTGAACATTCCCGTTTCGGGCTCGCTCTCGAACCCCGAATTCAGCCTGGGCGGCCTGATCTGGCACGCGGTGCTCAACCTGATCGCGAAGGCCGTGACCGCGCCGTTCTCGCTGCTCGCGAACGCGTTCGGCGGCGGTGGCGAGGAGCTGGGCTACGTGGAATTCGCGCCGGGCTCGGCCAAGCTCTCCGACGCCGACGACAAGAAGCTCGACACGATCGCCAAAGCGCTCGACGACAAGCCGTCGATCAAGATCGATCTGATCGGCCGCGTCGATCCGGCCGTGGACACGCCCGCGCTGCGCGAAAAGTATGTGGACCGCCTCGTGCGCCAGCAGAAGGTGAAGGACACCGTGGGCAATGGCGAGAGCGTGGATACCTCGCAAGTGCAGGTCGATCCGAAGGAATACGAAAAATATCTCACCAAGGCTTATAAGGATGCCGACTTCAAGAAGCCGCGCAACATGATCGGCTTCACGAAGACGCTGCCCGCCGACGACATGAAGCAGGCGCTTGCCGCGCACGCACCCGTGGACGACGCCACGCTGCGCGATCTCGCGCAACGGCGCGCGCAGGCCGTGCAGCAATATTTCGAAGGCAAGGTCGACCCGAGCCGCGTGTTCGTGGTGGCGCCCAAGCTCGACGCGAAGGGCATCAACGACAAGGGCGCCACGACGCGCGTCGACTTCGGGCTCAAGTGACGCCGGGTATGCGGGGTTTTTACGCCGCGCGCCAGCGCGGCGTGCTTGCGGTTCCCGGCGTTCCAAACGCATGTGTTTCGATCACGCGCGCGAGCGTGGCGAACGCCGGCCCGATTGCCTCGTGCGGTACGCACGCATAACCGGTTAGCAATCCTTTGCGTTGCTGCTTGCCGAAGTAATACGACGCAAGCGGCCGCACGATCACGCCCGCTTCGTACGACGCCGCGCTCACCGCGCGGTCGTCGCAATGCTCCGGCAGGCCCAGCACGAAGTGCAGCCCGGCTTCTTCGCCCATGACCGGCAGCGCGTCGCCGAAATGGCGCGTCACGGCGTCGATCAGCGATTGCCGCCGCTCGCCGTAGAGCGTACGCATGCGGCGCACGTGCGTGGTCAGATAGCCGTCCATGATGAATTCGGCGAGCACCGCCTGCTGCATGAGCTGGCCTTCGCGATAGAGCTCGGCCACGCCCGTGCGGAACGCGCCCACGAGTCGCTCGGGCACGACCATATAGCCCACGCGCAGGCCCGGAAACAGCAGCTTGCCGAGGCTGCCCACGTAGATCACCCGGCCCGCGTCGTCGAGCCCCTGCAGCGACGCGAGCGGCCGGCTGCCGTAGCGGAACTCGCTGTCGTAGTCGTCCTCGACGATCCACACCTTGTGCTGGCGCGCGTATTCGAGCAGCGTGCGGCGCCGCGCGAGGCTCATCACCATGCCGAGCGGATATTGATGCGAAGGCGTGACGAGCGCGATGCGCGGCGGATGGCGCAGGTCCGATTCGCGCGGGTTCAATCCTTCGTCGTCCACAGGAATGGGCGCGAGCTTGAGGCCCGAGGCTTGCAGCACGCTGCGCGCGCCCCAATAGCAGGGCTCTTCCACCCATGCGCGATCGCCGCTGTCGGCGAGCATACGCACCGCGAGATCGATCGACTGATGGATGCCGGTCGTGATGATGATCTGGTCGGGCGTGCAGCGCACCGAGCGCGCCACGCGCAGATAGTCCGAAAGCGCGCGCCGCAACGGCCGATAGCCGCCGCCCGGCGCGTAGGTGAGCAGGTCCGGGCTCGCCGACTTCCAGAGCCGCGACTGCAGGCGGCTCCACGTGCGCGCGGGAAATTCGGCCACGTCGGGCACGCCGGGCATGAAGGCGCCCCATTGCCGCGCGCAAACGCCCGCTTCGTCGATGAGGCGCTGCCCGCGCACCGACATGTCGCCACGCGGCAAGGGCTCGGGCACGGCGCGGCCATCGTGCGGCGGAGCGTCCGGGCGCGGGCCCACGGCGGCCGAGTCGGGGCGCGTGTCCGCGACATAGGTGCCGCTTCCCGTGGTCGAGAGCACGTAGCCTTCGGCGCTCAACTGGTCGTAGACGTGCAGCACCGTGTTGCGCGCGATGCCGAGGTCCCCCGCGAGCAGGCGCGAACTCGGCAGCTTCGTGCCGGGCGCGAGCCGGCCGGTCAGAATGGCCTGCTGCATCAACTGCAGCAACTGGCGGTAGACCGGCTCTACCGAGGCCTTGTCGATCTGCGCGGCGAGCCAGTCGGACAGGATGACCATGGCCAAGTGGTTCCATCGGGATGAATGAAATGGCTCCATTGCATAGAGCCGTGAGCGTCTATAGTAATCCGCACGTCAGATACGGATAACCTGTGTGTCAGAATTAAATTAATGGTGTCGGATCTGGGCGCGAAAAAAGCGCAGCCAAAAGCTGCATGGGATCGCGGTTGGGGGGAAACACCCACTGCGTTCGACAGGAGACAGGGCGATGAAAACCTCGGAGGCGATCGTCAGCTTTCGCGGCGTGCGCAAGACGTACGACGGCGAGACGCTGGTGGTGAAGCAGCTCGATCTGGACATCTATCAGGGCGAGTTCCTGACGCTGCTCGGGCCGTCCGGCTCCGGCAAGACCACCTGCCTCATGATGCTGGCGGGCTTCGAATTCCCCACCGGCGGCGAGATCCGCCTCGAAGGCAAGCTGCTCAACAACGTGCCGCCGCACAAGCGCGACATCGGCATGGTGTTTCAGAACTACGCGCTCTTTCCGCACATGACCGTCGAGCAGAACGTGGCGTATCCGCTCGGCGTGCGCAGGGTGCCGGCGGCCGAACGCGCCGCGCGCGTGCACGACGCGCTCAAGATGGTGCGTATGGAGCGCTTCGCCAAACGCTATCCCGCCCAGCTCTCGGGCGGCCAGCAGCAGCGCATCGCGCTCGTCCGCGCACTGGTGTTCCAGCCCAAGCTCGTGCTCATGGACGAGCCGCTCGGCGCGCTCGACAAGCAACTGCGCGAACATATGCAGTACGAACTGAAGTCGCTGCACGAGAAGCTCGGTGTCACGTTCGTCTACGTCACGCACGACCAGGGCGAGGCGCTCACGATGTCGGACCGCGTGGCCGTGTTCGACAAGGGCATCGTGCAGCAGCTCGACAGCGTGGACCGTCTCTACGAATCGCCGTGCAACGAGTTCGTGGCGAATTTCATCGGCGACAGCAACCGGCTGCGCGGCAAGATCGCGGCCGTCGATGGCGAATTCTGCGAGCTCCATCTCGCCGACGGCACGCGCCTGAAAGGCCGCAACGTGGCAGGCGCGCAGGCGGGCGTGGAGGCGATCGCCTGCATCCGGCCCGAGCGCATGCGGCTCGCGGCGAACGGTGCGAATGGCGCGAACGATGCAAGCGGGCGCGCGGGCAACGGCGCCAATGCGCTGGCGGGCGAGGCGCGCGGCCTCATCTATTTCGGCGACCACGTGCGTATGCGCTGCGGTTTGCCCCAGCAGGACGAGTGCTTCGTGAAAGTGCCGCTCGGCACCGAGGCGCTCGCAGCCTTCGCGCCCGGGCAGCCGGTCGCGCTCGAGTTCGCGCCCGAGCATCTGCGCGTCTTCGCATGACGCACTCGAGCGCGAAAACAAACCACCAAGGAGAAGGGGACTACACCATGAAGCAGATCGGCAACTTGCGCGTTGCGGCGGTCGCGGCAGCGCTCGCACTCTCGTGTGGCGTGGCGCACGCCGGGGAACTGACGGTCGTGAACTTCGGCGGCGCGAACGGCGACGCGCAGAAGGTCGCGTTCAACGAACCGTTCGAGTCGCAGACCGGCACCAGGGTCACGGCCGTCGAATACAACGGCGAGCAGGCCAAGGTCAAGGCGATGGTCGAGGCGAAGCACGTGAACTGGGACGTCGTGGAAGTGGAAACGGGCGACATCGCGCGCGGCTGCGACGAAGGCCTCTACGAGAAGCTCGACTGGTCGAAGCTCGGCAACAAGGCCGACTTCCTGAAGGCCGCGCAGCAGCCGTGCGGCGCGGGTTTTTTCGTGTGGTCGACGGCGCTTGCCTATAACGCCGACAAGCTCAAGACGCCGCCCACGAGCTGGGCCGACTTCTGGGACGTGAAGAAATTCCCGGGCAAGCGCGGCATGCGCAAGGGCGCCCAGTACAACCTCGAATTCGCGCTGATGGCCGACGGCGTCGCGCCGCAGGACGTCTACAAGGTGCTCGCGACGAAGGCGGGCCAGGACCGCGCGTTCAAGAAGCTCGACGAGCTCAAGCCCAACATCCAGTGGTGGGAGGCAGGCGCGCAGCCGCCGCAGTTCCTCGTGGCCGGCGACGTGGTGATGTCGACGGCCTATAACGGCCGCATCGACGCCGCGCAGCGCGAAGGCAAGAACCTCAAGGTGGTGTGGAACGGCAGCATCTACGACCTCGATTACTGGGCGATTCCGAAGGGCACGCCGAACAAGGCGCAGGCGCTGCAGTACATTGCGTACACCCTTTCGGCCAAGCCGCAGCAGGTCTACGCGCAGCACATCGCCTACGGGCCCGTGAATGAGACGGCCATCAAGGCGCTCGACGAGAAGACGCTGGAAAACCTGCCGAATTCGCCGAAGAACGGCAAGAACGCGGTGCAGCAGAACCTCACGTTCTGGACCGACCACGGCGACGAACTGGAGCAGCGTTTCGCCTCGTGGGCCGCGAAGTAAGCGGCGCTCACGCTGCCAAGGCATGACGCGCGGGCGCACATCGAACGATGCATGCCCGCGCGACAAGTGCAGGAGACTGAGTTGACACCCATGACGAGCGCGACCCACCTGGCCGACAACGCGGGCGAATCGAGCGCGCGCCTGAAGCGCGAACTGCGGCTCGCACAGGCCAAGAAGCGCACGACGGCGCTCCTGCTGATCGCGCCGCTGGCGATCTTTCTGCTGCTGATTTTCGTGGTGCCGATTGCGGCGCTGCTCACGCGCGCCGTGCAGAATCCCGAGGTGGCGACTGCGTTGCCGCATACCATTGCCGCGCTGGGCGACTGGGACCGCAAGAGCGCGCCGCCCGATGCGGCCTTTGCCGCGCTCGCCGAAGACCTCGCGGCCGTGCAGGACGGCGACGCCATGGGCGCGCTCGCCCGGCGCCTGAACGTGGAGATCGCGGGCTATCGCTCGCTCGTGGCCAAGACCGCGCGCGCGATGCCGCTCGCCGACGACGACGGCCATCCGCTCAAGCTCACGCCCGCGCAAACGCGCGCCAAAATCGTCGAACTCGACGACCGCTGGAACGACGTGACGTACTGGCAGGCCATCGCGAAGAACAGTGGCCGCTATTCGCCGTTCTATCTGCTCGCCTCGCTCGACCACAAGCAGGATGCCTTCGGCCACATCATTGCCGCCGACCCCGACCAGCAGATCTATCTCGCCGTATTCGGCCGCACCTTCGCGATCAGCGTATTCGTCACGTTGTTCACGCTGGCGCTCGGCTACCCGCTCGCCTACTGGATTTCGACGCTCCCGGAACGCCGCGCCAATCTCGTGATGATCCTGGTGCTGATTCCGTTCTGGACGTCGATTCTCGTGCGCGTGGCCGCCTGGATCGTCATTTTGCAGAGCGAAGGATTGCTCAACAAGGCGTTGATCGGCACGGGCCTGATTTCCACGCCGCTCGCGTTGCTGTTCAATCGCGTGGGCGTCTATATTTCGATGACGCACATTCTGCTGCCGTTCATGGTGTTGCCGCTCTACAGCGTGATGAAGTCGATTCCGTCCACCTACCAGCGCGCGGCCGTCTCGCTCGGCAGCCATCCGTTCGCGGCCTTCTGGCGCGTGTACGTGCCGCAGACCTATCCGGGCATCGGCGCGGGCGTGCTGCTCGTCTTCATCCTCTCGATTGGCTACTACATCACCCCCGCGCTGCTGGGCGGCCCCGCCGATCAGATGGTGAGCTATTACGTGGCGTACTTCACGAACGTGTCGATCAACTGGGGCATGGCGTGCTCGCTCGGCGCGCTGCTGCTCGTGGCGACCACCGTGCTGTACTTCGTCTATGGGCGCTTCACGCGCACGCAACTGAGTCTCGGCTAAACGGAGGCGCTGCCCATGAAATTCGCCAAGCCGCTTTTCGCGCCCCATACCTCGGGCATCGAACGCATCTGGTATTTCGTGCTGCGCGGGCTTGCCGTGCTCACGCTGCTCTATCTGATCCTGCCCGTGCTCGCGATCGTGCCGCTCTCGTTTTCGTCGAGCACGTTTCTCGTCTACCCGATTCCGGGCTGGTCGCTGCGCTGGTATCAGGACCTCGTGATGTCCGACGAGTGGCGCATGGCGGCGAAGAACAGCTTTATCGTCGGGCCGGCGGCGACGTTCGTGGCGACGGTGCTGGGCACGCTCGCGGCCATCGGCATCACGAAGGCCGACTTTCGCGGCAAGGCGCTGCTCATGGCGGTGCTCATCTCGCCGATGATCGTGCCCGTGGTCGTGGTGGGCGTGGGTATGTATCTGTTCTTCGCGCCGCTCGGGCTCGCCAACACGTATCTGGGCCTGATCCTCGCGCACGCGGCACTGGGCGTGCCGTTCGTGGTGACCACGGTGTCGGCCACGTTGCAGGGCTTCAACTACAACCTCGTGCGCGCGAGTCTCTCGCTCGGCGCGAATCCGGTTTCGACGTTCTTCCGCATCACGCTACCCGTGATCGCACCAGGCGTGATCTCGGGCGCGCTGTTCGCGTTCGCGACCTCGTTCGACGAGGTGGTGGTGACGCTATTTCTGGCGGGCGCCGACCAGACGACGCTGCCGCGCCAGATGTTCACGGGCATCCGCGAAAACATCAGCCCGACGATCGCTGCGCTCGCAACGATCCTGATCGTGTTCTCGACGTGCCTGTTGCTGGCGCTCGAATGGTTGCGCGGCAGGAATGCGGCGCGCGCGGTGAAGGCCTGAAACGCAAAGCGGCGCCTGAGCGCCGCTTGTGCGTCAAGCGCCGGCCCGGCGCCGGCGAGGCTCGTCACGCAGCGAGCGCCGCGGGCAAGCGCCGCTTCACCCATTGCGTGGCCTGATCGTAGGCATGGGCGAATTGCAGCACGGCAAGATCGGCGCGCGGCCTGCCGATCACCTGCAGGCCCATCGGCAGCCCCTGTGCGTTGAAGCCCGCCGGCACGCACATCACGGGCAGGCCTGCGAGCGTGCCGCCGATCACCACTTCCATCCAGCGGTGATAGGTATCCATGGTGCGGTCCGCGATGGACTTCGGCCAATGCTCCTTCGCATCGAACGGGAAGATCTGCGCGCTCGGCAGCACGAGATAGTCGTGGTGCTCGAAGAGCGCGAGCAGCGCGTTGTACCACTGCGTGCGCGCGACCGTGGCGTTCCAGACGTCTTCGCCCGAGAGCTTCAAGCCGCCTTCCACTTCCCATTGCGCCTCGGGCTTGAGCAGCGCGCGTTTGGCAGGATCGCGGTACAGCGCGCCCAGCGTGCCCGACACCGAGAAGTGGCGCAGCGTGCGCCAGCAGTCCCAGAGCTTGTCCATCGGGTAGTCGGGGCGTGCGGCCTCGACCTTGCAGCCGATTGATTCGAAGTCCTTGAGAGCGGTTTCGCAGAGTGCGAGCACGCCGTTTTCCATCGGCAGATAGCCGTCGTAGTTGCCGAGCCAGCCGATACGCGTTCCGCTGAAATCGCGCGCGAGCGGGCCTGTAAATTGCGCCGGATCTTCGGCGATGGAGAGCGGGGCGCGCGCGTCGTAGCCCGCCTGGGTGGCGAGCAGCATGGCCACGTCGGGGACGCTGCGGCCCATTGGCCCGGCGCAGCCGAGCTGGTTGTAGAACGCATCGACGGCGGGCACCGTTGGCACGCGCCCTTGCGAAGGCCGGAAGCCGAAGATGTTGTTCCAGCCCGCGGGATTGCGCAGCGAGCCCATCATGTCGCTGCCGTCCGCCACCGGCAGCATGCGCAGCGCGAGCGCCACCGCCGTGCCGCCGCTGCTGCCGCCCGCGCTGCGCGTGGGGTCGTAAGCGTTGAGCGTGGTGCCGAACACCGGGTTGTAGGTGTGCGAGCCCAGGCCGAACTCCGGCGAATTGGTCTTGCCGATGAAGATGGCGCCTTGCGCGCGCACGCGCGCGGCCACGAGCGCATCGGCCTTCGGCACTTCGTCGCGGAAGATCGGCGAGCATTGCGTGGAGGGGATGCCGGCCGTCGCGGTGAGATCCTTGGGCGCCTGCGGGATGCCGTGCAGCCAGCCGAGGTATGCGCCGCGCGCGAGCTGGGCGTCGCGTTCATCGGCTTCGGCCAGCAGCGTGGCGCGCTCGCGCAGCGAGACGATGGCGTTGGCCGGTGGGTTCACGCGCTCGATGTGATCGAGGAAGGCGCTCATCACTTCGCGGCAGGATACCTTGCGAAGGCGGATCCATTGCGAGAGCGCCAGCGCGTCGGCGGCGACGATTTCGTTGGGCGTGGGCGCTTGTGCGCCTGTTTGCGCAGGCTGGGCGGGGGAATGCGATGCCTGATTCATGCGTGACTCTCGTGGACGGATGGTTGCGGATGGAGCAGGGGGGGCCTCATTGTCGCGCAGCCCGCGCGCAAGCGAAAGCAAACGAACAGTTGCCGCGTGAATCAGGGGTTGCCGCCCGGCAATGCCGCGCCGCCCAGCGCCTGATAGAGCGCCGCCGTGTCCGTGAGCCGCGTGGCCTGGGCGCGCGTGCGGTCGAGGGCGCTTTGCAGCGCCTGGCGTTGCGCGTCGATCAGATCGAATTCGCTCACGCCGCCCGCCGCATAGCGGTCCCGCGCGATCGACGCGCTGGCTTGCGCTTCGCGTGCGGCGTCGTCGCGGGTCTGCAATTCCAGCGCGTCGTCCTGTAACGCGTGCAGTGTGTCGGCGACCTGCTGGAGCGCTTGCAGCACCGTTTGCCTGTAATCCGCGAAGGCGGCTTCGTAGGCGGCCTGCGCCGCGCGCCGCTGCGCGCGCAGCTCGCCACCGTGAAAGAGCGGCTGCGTGAGGCCGAGGCCCACGTTCCAGATGTTCAGCCCGCTGATCACGTCCTCGACGCGCGTGCGCTCCGAACCCAGGCCTGCCGAAATCGAAATCTGCGGAAAGAGATTGGCGGTCGCCACGCCGACGTTCGCGCTCGCCTGATGCAGCAGCGCTTCGGCGGCGCGAATGTCGGGCCGCTCGCGCGCGAGTGTGGAAGGCAGCGTGAGCGCGAGCGTGTCGGGCAACGGCAGCGCGTCGAGCGTGAGCGCGTCGAGCTGCGTGGCGAGCGCCGAACTGGAGGGCTCCACGCCCAGCAGGATCGCAAGCTGATGGCCGGTCTGCGCGAGCTGCGTGGTGAGCGGCGGCAACGTGGCGCGCGTTTGCGCGAGCAGCGTGCGCTGGCTGTGCACGTCGAGCCGCGCCACCCCGCCCGCTTCGAGGCGCGCCTCCATGATCGAGCGTTGTTGTGTCTGCGCGTCGATCAGGCGTTGCGTGAGGTCGATCTCGCTCTTCAACGCCGCACGGCGTATTGCCGCCGCGACCACATTGCCCGCTACGGTGAGCTGCGCCGCTTCAAGTTCGTATTCCTGATAATCGACCTGCGCGAGCGTGGCTTCGAGCGCACGCCGATTGGCGCCGAACAGGTCGAACACATACGAGACGCTGACCGAGGCATCGTAAAGCGTGAACGGCGCCGGATTCGGCACCTGGGTAATGCCGAACGCGGCCAGGTCGATCTTCTGGCGCGTGCCGGAGAGCTTCAGGTCGACGGAAGGGAAAAGCGTCGCGCCCGCCTGCGCATTGTAGTTTTCGCGCGCCTCGACGAGCTTCGCGCGCGCGGAATCGAGCGTCGGGCTGGCACGCAGCGCGTCGTCCACGAGCGCGTCGAGTGCCGGATTGCCGAACTGCTTCCACCACGCGCGCGGCGCGTGCGCGCTGGCCCCGAAGGTTTGCGCTGCGCCGCCCGGTCCGGGGGCCGATGCCGTGGCGTCGGGCAGCGGCGCACGCGTGTAGTTCGGCGTCCGGGGCGCGGCGGGCGCATGGAAGTCCGGGCCGACGGTGCAGCCCGCGAGCGCCGTGACCGCCATGACCATCAGCCACGTGAGCAACGGTGCCCGCGAGGCGGCGGATGCAGCGCTCAGGAGCGGCGGCGCGCAGCGTTTCATGAGCGCGGCCCTAGTCCAGCGTGCGCCGGTAGAAGCGCACCGCGATCGCCATCACCACCGCGGCGAACACGGCGAGCGGCCACACCGAAGGCCACAGATCGGCCCAGCCGTTGCCCTTGAGCAGGATGCCGCGCACGAGCCGGTTGAAGTAGGTGAGCGGCAGCAGGTCGCCGATCCGCTGCGCCCAGAGCGGCATGCCGGCGAACGGAAACATGAAGCCCGAGAGCAGCAGGTTCGGCAGAAAGTAGAACACGGCGAGCTGCATGGCCTGCAACTGGTTCTGCGCGAGCGAGGAGAGCGTGATGCCCACGGTGAGATTCGCGGCGATGAACAGCAGCGCCGAGAGGTAGAGCGCCACGAGGCTGCCCGCGAAGGGCACCTCGAACACGAAGCGCGCGGCCAGCACAATGATGGTCGCCTGCACGAGGCCGATCGCCACGTAGGGCACGATCTTGCCCGTCATCACCTCGAGGGGCAGCACGGGCATGGCGAGCAGGTTTTCCATCGTGCCGCGCTCGCGTTCGCGCGTGATGGCGAGGCCCGTCATCATCACCATCGTCAGCGTGAGGATCACGCCCATGAGGCCCGGCACGACGTTGTATTGCGTGATGCCTTCGGGATTGTAGAGGCGGTGGACTTGGACGTCGAAGGCGGCGGGTGTGCCGTTCAGATGCGCGAGCGGGCCGGTCAGATCCTTCGCGGCCACGGGCGCGACGAGTCCCGGCAATGCGGCCAGTGCCGTGGTGATGGCGGTGGGGTCGGTCGCGTCGGCTTCGACCAGCAGCGAAGGCCGCTCGCCGCGCAGCAGCCGCCGCGAGAAATCCACGGGGATGCTCAGCACGAACTGCACGCTGCCGCGCGCGAGCGCGTGGCGCGCCGCGGCTTCGTCGGGCAGCGTCTCGATCACGTCGAAGTAGGCCGAGTTCTTCATGCCCGCCACGAAGCTGCGCGAGAAGGGGCTGTTCTCGCCCACGACGATGGCCGTGGGCAGGTGCTTCGGATCGGTGTTGATGGCGTAGCCGAACAGCGTGAGCTGGATGATCGGCAAGCCGACGATCATCGCGAACGTCACGCGGTCGCGCTTGAGCTGCAGGAACTCCTTGAGCACGATGCTCCACCAGCGCGACACGGAGAACGCGAGGCTCAGCTTGAGCATCAGGCCGTGCCTCCGTAATTGTCGCGCGTGCGGCTCATCAGGTGGATGAAGACGTCCTCGAGACCGGTGTCGATACGTTGCGCGCGCAACGAGGTTCCGGCGACCACGCGTTCGACGGCGGCCGCGAGCGCCGCGTGATCGCTGCCGCTTGCGTGCAGCACGGAGCCGAACACCACGGTTTGGTCGACGCCCGGCATGGCGCGCAGTTTTGCCGAGAGCGCGGTGAGCTGCTCGCCGTGGATGGCCCATGTTTCGAGGTGTTGCGAAGCGATCACCTCGGCGGCGGTGCCCTGGGCGAGCAGCTTGCCATACGCGATATAGGCGAGCTTGTGGCAGCGCTCGGCTTCGTCCATGTAGTGCGTGCTCACGAGCACCGAGATGCCGAGCGCGGCGAGCCGGTGCAGCTCTTCCCAGAAGTCGCGCCGCGCGTTGGGATCGACGCCGGCCGTGGGCTCGTCGAGCAGCAGCAGTTGCGGTTCGTGCAGCATGCAGGCGGCGAGCGCGAGACGCTGCTTCCAGCCGCCCGAGAGCGCGCCCGTGAGCTGGTTCGCGCGGCTCGCGAGGCCGAGCGATTCGAGCGCGCGATCGACGCACTCGCGGCGCCCGGGCATGCGGTAGATGCGCGCGACGAAGTCGAGATTCTCGCGGATGGTGAGATCGTCCCAGTACGAGAAGCGCTGCGTCATGTAGCCCACGCGCCGCTTGATTTGCGCGCTCTCGCGCACGATGTCGTAGCCAAGACAGGTGCCCGAGCCCGAATCGGGCGTGAGCAGGCCGCACATGAGGCGGATCGAGGTGGTCTTGCCGCTGCCGTTCGGCCCGAGAAAGCCGAAGATCTCGCCGGGCGCGATGCGCAGCGAGACGTCGTTGACCACGTGCTTGTCGCCGAAATGCTTGTTCAGATTACGCACGTCGATGGCGTAGCGCGGCCCGCTCTGCATGTCGCGCACGTCGCGCATATCGTGCATATCGTTCGGAGAGGGGCCGCGGTGGCCCGTGCCGTCGCCCGTTGCGCTCATTGCAGCCGCACCTCCACCGGCTGGCCCGGGTGGAGCTTCGCGGCGTCCTGCGCGGCGGGCCGCGCCTCGATCATGAACACCAGCTTCGCGCGTTGCTCGTTGCTGTAGATGACGGGCGGCGTGTACTCGGCGGCGTTCGAAACCCAGCTGATGGTGGCGGGCACGTCGGCGGCGCAGCCGTCGCAATGCACGAGAATCTTGCGCCCCGGCGCGAGCGAGCCCACGACGGTCTCGGGCACGAAAAAGCGCAGCTTGACGTTCTGTGGCGGCAGCATCTGCACGACCGGGCTGCCGGCCTGCACCCATTCGCCCACGCGATACAGCGTGTCGTAGACGAGCCCCGCATCCGGCGCGGCCACGCGCTTCTGATCGAGCTTCCACTGCGCCTGGGCGAGCGTCGCTCGCGCCGCGTCGACTTCGGCGGCCTGCGCCGCGATCTGCGCCGCGCGGCCGGGCAGATGTGCGACGCGCACCTGATTCTGCAACTCGCGCACCTGCGCGGCGCTCGATGCGGCTTGCGCACGCGAGTCGTCGAGTTGCGCCTGCGCGATGCCGCCTGCGCGCAGTTGCGCTTCGTCGCGCGTGAGCTGAAGCGCCGCCTTGTGCGCGGTGGCCTCGGCCTGGGCGAGCTGCGCTTCGGTCACGCGCACCTCGGGCGGGCGTTTGCCGGTCTGCAGGTCGGCGAGTTGCGCCTGCGCGGCGGCAAGACGGTGGCGCGCTTCGTCGCGCGCGGCGGTTTCGTCGACGGATTCGAGCGCGAACACGGGCGTTGCCACCGCGACGGTCTGGCCGCGCTGGACGTCGAGCTCGGTGAGGGTGCCCGATTGCGACGATGCGAGATAGACGTACTCGCCTTCGACGTAGCCTTGCCAGACGGCCGGCGTCTCGCGCGAGCACGCGCCGAGCGCGGCCACGGCAACGAGGGCGGCGAGCGCGGCCAGGGCAGCGCGGCCGTTCGCACGCGTGGCGGCGCGCTCGGGCAGCGCGTGGCGGCGCGTATTGCAGCAAGCCCGGCAGTGAGTCCCGCAGTGAGTCCCGCAGTGAGCCCCGCAGTGAGTCCGGCAACGAGCCCGGCACGACGCGCACGTCCGCTGGATTCGCTTGCTCATGGCGCGTTCCCCGGCGCAGCGCGTTTGCGTGTCTTCGCCGGCATGGCGTCGCGCGCTTCGTTGGCCGCGCTCGTCGGCGCGCGCAGCGCGCCCGCGAGCAGCGCGGTGACATGGCGGCGCAGCGCGCCGCGCTCGATTTTCGGCAGACCGCGCGTGCTCTGCCAGAGCCTGGAGGTTGCGAGCGGCAGCATGACGAGCGCGAGGATCGACATGAAGAGCAGCGGCGCTTCCAGATCGGGATTGACCGTGCCATCGCGCTGCGCGGCGCCGATATGAGCGACGAATCGCTGCAATTGCTCGATGGGCAGGCGCTCGAGCATGCGTTCGCGCAGCAGGCCGCCTTCGTTGACGATTTCGCGCAGCCAGAGCGGCGGCAGCCACGGCAACCGTTCGGTGACTTCGAAGAGTCTCGCGACGAGCTCCTGCACGAGCGCCTGCGGGTCGGCGGCGGCCTGGCTATCCGCGCTGCCCCAGACATAAGCGATGGAGCGCGCGATGCGTTCGTCGACCACGGCGTCGAGCAATCTTTCGCGATTGACGAAATAGTAGTGAACCATGGCCGACGTAACGCCCGCGGCGGCGGCGATCTGCGCCATGGTCGTGGCGGCGATGCCCTGCTCGGCGAAGAGTTGCGTCGCGCAAGCCAGCAGGCGCTCGCGCATGTCGAGATCGGCGTCGGCGCGGCGGCGCCCGCGCGGCCTGGCGGCCCCGGGTGCGACGGGTGGGGGAGGCGATGCAGCGGTGGCGCGGCGCGCATTCATGGAGCCAGTCTAATTCACGCGTTAGTTAGATACAAACGCGCACGATACGGATTAACCCTTGTCGATCGTCCGGTTTCGTTTCAGAACTTTCCTATACACAAAGGTAGGGTGGTCGTTCAGGCTGTCATTCTCGTGCTGAAAGGCACATCTGCTCACGCCCCAAAAAATGGAACAAGAAATGAAGCGCGTTGTGGTTATCGATGACCACCCCATCGTCCTCAAGATGCTGGCCAACGTTCTGCATGCCGAGTACGAGCTCGTGGGCGAATGCAGCGACGGCGAAGAGGGGCTGCGCCTCGTGCACGAATTGCAGCCCGATCTCGTCATTCTCGACCTCGAATTGCCGAAGCTGGATGGCCTGTCGGTCATTCGCGGCATCCGTGCGAGGCAGTTCGCCACGCGCGTGCTCGTGCTCTCGGCGAAGCCCGAGCAGGTCATGGCGAATCACACCCGCATCGCGGGCGCAAACGGCTACGTGAGCAAGAGCCGCGGCGTGGAGGAACTGTGCGGCGTGGTGAAGGCGGTGCTGCTCGGTTACGACTGCTTTCCGGCGGGCAGTTGCGGCGGCGGCCGCGATGTGGCGCTCAATGGACTCTCGCCGCGCGAGGTCGAGGTGCTGCAATATCTCGCGCGCGGCATGAGCAACAAGGGCGTGGCGGCGCGGCTGGGCCTCTCCGACAAGACGGTCAGCACCTACAAGACGCGCGTGCTCGACAAGCTCGGCGTCTCCTCGCTGGCGGCGCTCATCGAGTTCGCCGCGCTGAACAAGCTCATCGACTAAAGCAGATAAAAAAACGCCCCAGCCGCAACCGGCCGGGGCAATGAGAATACACCGTGCGCTCCGGGGAACGAAACGCCCCCTAACGTTACCTTCCCGCCGCGCGCGAGGCAATGCATCCACACGCTCGCACCATTACGCCTCGTTACTGTCGGTCTGCTTTCGGCGCATGCATTTTGATTCGGATATCGAATCAATTGGCAGGAAATGCGGCGAGGCCGCTTTCCCTGCGGGGGAAAGCGGCCTCGCCTGAGCCGCCGCGATGGGCGGCGCGGTCCCGCGTCGATCAGTAACGGGGCGGGGGCGGCGGACGGTGATCGTCACGATGGTCGCCGTGCCAGCCCGGGGGGCCCGGATCGTGCGGATGGCGGTGCATCCACTCGTCGCGTTCCCAATAGCGGTGACCATCCCAGTAGCGGTTGTCGTGCCAGCCAATCGACAGTTGCAGGCCCACCGGGATCATGTGCGCTTCGCCGTACTGCGGCGCCGAGTCGGCGCGCAGTGCGAACGGCGCGGACTGGGCGAAGGCGCTCGAGGCACCCATCAGCGCGCCGCCTGCAAGCAGCGCAGCGGCAAGAGCGCGTGCGGGGGTCTTCCAGCTCTTCGTGTTCATATTCGTTCCTCCTCTTTGAGTGTGCCGTCTAACGCGTTGCATTGCGTCCGACCACGAGATCTAGCTTATCGAGAGCAAGGCAATGAATACGTGAGCACTTGTAATCTTTCATTTCGAACGAATGGCTGCCCGAAAATTACGCATTTGACAATTGGCCCTTGATGTATAAAGGATTACGCGAGCTTTCTGAATATTTCCAATGAAATTTAAAGGGTCGGGTTGTCAGAAGCCGTAACATTAGTGTGCCGGCGGCCATGCGAGACCGCCGGTTAGCATCGGTCGATCTTTCATTTTCCACTCTTTAAACATTCAAATACCCTTCATTTCGGGGGCTTTGAGGCATCCTGCGATGGGTTCATGTCAATCGCGCTTTGCGAACCCACTTGCGTGCGCAACTCGTATTTCTGGATTTTGCCGGTGGCCGTGCGTGGCAATTCGCCGAATCTCACCACGCGCGGCACCTTGTAATTCGCGAGGAAGAGCCGGCAGTGCGCGATGATTTCTTCGGCCGTCGCGCTCGCCCCTTCACGCAGCTCGACGAATGCGCAGGGCACTTCACCCCATTTCGCGTCGGGCATTGCCACGACGGCCGCGAGCGCGACCGCCGGGTGGCGGTACAGCGTGTCTTCCACCTCGATGCTCGAGATGTTCTCGCCGCCCGAGATGATGATGTCCTTGCTGCGGTCGGTGACGCGCACATAGCCGTCGGGGGTCATCACGCCGAGGTCGCCGGTATGGAACCAGCCGCCGCGAAAAGCTTCTTCCGTCGCGCGCTCGTTCTTCAGATAGCCCTTCATGCAGATGTTGCCGCGGAACATGATCTCGCCGAGCGTCGCGCCGTCGTTCGGCACGGGCTCCATCGTCGCGGGATTGCGCACGCTGATGCCGCTCTGCAGGTGATAGCGCACCCCCTGGCGCGCGGCGAGGCGCGCCTGTTCGTCCTCGGGCAGCGTCTTCCAGTGCGCCTGCACCGCGCACACCGAGGCCGGACCGTAGACTTCGGTGAGTCCATAGACGTGCGTGAGCTCGATGCCGATGGCCTTCATCTTCGCGATCACCGCCGGCGCGGGCGGTGCGCCCGCGACCATCGTGCGTACCGTGTGCGCGATGCCTTCGCGATATTCGGCGGGCGCGTCGGCGAGCGCGCTCTGCACGATGGGCGCGCCGCAATAGTGCGTGACATCTTCCGCGCGGATCAGGTCGAACACGAGCTTCGCGTCGAATTTGCGCAGGCACACGTTCACGCCCGCGCGCGCCGCCACGGTCCACGCGAAGCACCAGCCGTTGCAATGAAAGAGCGGCAGCGTCCACAGATACACCGCATGCTTGGGCAGATCCCATTCGAGGATATTGCTCACCGCGTTCAGATACGCGCCGCGATGGTGATAGACCACGCCCTTCGGGTCGCCGGTGGTGCCCGAGGTGTAATTGAGCGCGATGGCGTCCCACTCGTTCGCGGGCGGCTGCCAGGCGAACTCGGGGTCGCCCTGTTCGAGAAACGCTTCGTAGTCAATGCCGCGCGGGAAATGGTCCGGGTCCGCGGGCGCGACGTCGGCCACGGTGATGATCTTCAGCGCCGGAAATTCGAGCGCCGCGCGTTGCGCGAGGGCGGCGAATTCGGTATCGACGATGAGCGCCTTCGCTTCGCCGTGACGCAGCATGAACAGCATGGTCGCGACGTCGAGCCGCGTGTTGAGCGTATTGAGCACGGCGCCCGCCATCGGCACGCCGAAATGCGCCTCGACCATGGCCGGGATGTTGGGGAGCAGCGCCGCGACGGTGTCGCCGCGCGCGATACCTGCCTGGACGAGTGCGCTCGCGAGACGGCGCGTGCGGGCGTAGGTCTCGCGCCAGTTGCGGCGCACGCTGCCGTAGACCATGGCGGGCCGCTCGCCATAGACTTCGGCGGCGCGCGCGATGAAGTCGATGGGCGTGAGCGGAACGTAGTTGGCTTCGCGTTGCGCGAGTCCTTCTTCGTACGGGTGCGACATGGCGCTGTCTCCTGATACGTGTCCCATGCAGGGCCCGGGGAGCGGGCCGCTTGCCGGTTTGTCGGTATGATTCGCGCTACCGTAGCAGGACGGCGCGCTGGAGTCTGTCGTCGGCGCGACAGAGCCGCCCTTCCTGACGCCACGGACGTCCCATTTCGAGGTAAGCGCGATGACGCAGCCCATTATCCCCCCCGACAAGGACCGGTTCGCCACGGGCCGTATCGATGCCCGCGACGCGGCGCGGCTCGCGGCGCTCTTCGAGCGCTGCGGCTGGTTTCGCGCGCTTGCGCCCGAGCATCGCGCATGGGTGCTCGAGACCTCGCATGCGCAGGCGTGGGCCGTGGGCGCGACGGTGGCCGCGCGCGAGGCGCCGTCCGCCCACTGGCTGGGCGTGAGCAGCGGGCTCGTGAAGCTCGCCATCTTCAACGCGTCGGGGCGCGGCTGCACCTTCTCGGGCGTGCCGCACGGCGGCTGGTTCGGCGAAGGCAGCGTGATCAAGCGCGAGCCGCGCAAATACGATGTGATCGCGCTGCAGCCCTCGCTCGTGATGGCCGTGCCGGCCGATACGTTTCATCGGCTCATGGATAGCAGCCTGCCGTTCAACCGCTTCGTGATCCATCAGTTGAACAATCGCATGGGCGAGTTCATCGCGCTGATCCAGAATAGCCGTCTGCTCGATGTCGATGCGCGCGTGGCCCAGGCGCTCGCGCAAATGTTCAACCCCGACCTGTATCCGGAGACCGGCAACGCGCTGGAGATCTCGCAGGAGGAAATCGGCATGCTGGCGGGAGCGTCGAGGCAGCGCGTGAATCAGGCGCTGCAGACGCTCGAGCGCGAAGGGCTCGTCACGCTCGCGTATAACCGCGTGGATGTGGTGGATCCCGGCGCGTTGCGCGCGTTCGGTCGCGAGCAGATTTGAGCGGCCGCGCGTCCTGCGCAGAAGTCCTCACCAATTTTCCGCGGCCTGCAACGCTCTTTCCCTCCGAGGCCCATTTTTGCGCGTGGGCCCGCTGCGTAGACTGGCTGCATCGACTCGCTGGCCGCTTGCGAAAGCGGCCCATGCGGCGAGTCTGCCCAGACCCTCGGAGAGTATGGTGAAGAACGCAATATTACGCACGGCACTGGTTTCGATGATCGCGATTGCGCCCGCAATCTCGTTCGCCCAGTCCGTCCATAACGGCCCGGTGACGCGCGCGCAGGTGCTGCAGGAACTGATCGATCTGGAGTCGGTGGGCTATCACCCCGCGATGGCCAACGAGGTCAACTATCCCGAGAACGTGCAGGCCGCCATGCGCCGCCTCGAGGCCAGGCGTGCCAGCGAGGCGCGCCTGGCGCAGCAGGACGTCGCGCAATCGGGCTACGGCGCCCAGCCGGTGCCGATGGGCGAGGAAGGCGGTCCCGCGCAAGCGCCCGGCGGCGAACCGGCAGCTTATCTGCATCACTAACGATATTTGCGAGGGCGCTGCGGAGCATGGCGTAACCGCAACGCCTCATATCGGCGCTGCCAGGCTAGCCGTCGCCGGCTCGCCTGGCAGCGCGATCAAGCGGAATCAATCAAGCGGAATCAAGCGGAATCAGGCGTCCGGCGCCACGCCGAGCAGTTGCAGCGAGCCCTGCATCACGCCCGAGAACACGGGCCCCGCGACCGTGCCGCCATAGAACGAGCCGCCGGCGGGGTCGTCGATCATCACCGCGACGATCACGCGCGGCGCGCTCATCGGCGCCATGCCGACGAACAGCGCGCGATAGCGGTTCTTCGCGTATCCCGCGCCCATCTGCTTGCGCGCGGTGCCGGTCTTGCCGCCGATCCGGTAGCCCTCGACGTTCGCCGCGCGGCCGGTGCCGCCTGCGCTCGTCGCCATTTCCAGCATCTGGCGCATGGCCGCCGCCGTGGCGGGCGTCGTCACGGCGCGCGGCGCGGCGCCTGTCGCCGGGCCGCCCTGCGGGCCCGGCGTTTCGAGCAGCAGCCTGGCGGGGTACATCGTGCCGTTGCCGGCAAAGGCGGTGTAGACCTGCGCGATCTGCAGGAGCGAGGTGGAAAGGCCGTAGCCATAAGCCATGGTCGCCTGCTCGATCGGACGCCAGCGCGCCCAGGGCCGCACGCGTCCCGCCGCGGCGCCGGGGAAGGTCACTTCGGGCCGCATGCCGAGGCCGTATTCCTGATACTTGCTCCAGATGGTCTGCGCGGGCAGATTCAGCGCTATCTTCGCGAGCGCGATATTGCTCGACATCTGGATGGCTTGCGCCACCGTGATGCGGCCGTGGTTCGAGGTATCGTGGATCACGGCCGGGCCGATGCGATAGGTGCCCGGCGAGGTGTCGATGATCGTGTTGGCGTTGACCTTGTGCAGGTCCATCGAGAGCGCCGCGACCAGCGGCTTGATGGTCGAGCCCGGCTCGAAGGTGTCGATCACGGCGCGGTTGCGCAACTGGCGGCCCGTGAGACGCGCACGGTTGTTGGGATCGAACGACGGCCAGTTCGCGAGCGCGAGGATTTCGCCGTTCTGCGCGTCGAGCACCACGACGCTGCCGGCTTCCGCGCGATTCTTCGTCACGGCGTTCTTCAACTGCGTATAGGCGAGCTGCTGGATGCGGCGGTCGACGGTGAGCTGCACCGTGTCGCCGTTCTTCGGCAGCACGCGCTCGCTCGGCTCCAGCACCACGCGGCCGAGCCGGTCGCGGATCACCTCGCGCTGGCCCGGCGTACCGTGCAGGCGCGCGTTGGCCGCGAGTTCGACGCCTTCCTGGCCGTTGTCCTCGATGTCGGTGAAGCCCACCACGTGCGCCGCCGATTCGCCTTCGGGATAGAAGCGTTTGGAGTCGGCGATCAGCGTGATGCCGCCGGTGGCCATTTCGTCGATATGGGCCGCGGTCTCGGCGTCCACCTGGCGCTTGAGCAGCACGAACGAGCGCTCGCGCGGCAAGCGCCGGCGCAGTTCGGCGAGCGGCATCCCGAGCAGCTTCGCGAGCGGCCCGTACGCGGCTTCGTCGAGCAGCCTGGGATTGGCCCAGATCTCGAAGGTTTCGAGGCTCACGGCGAGCAGCGCGCCGTTGCGGTCGACGATACGCCCGCGCATGGCGTCGAGCTCAAGCGTGCGCTGATAGCGCTTTTGCCCTTGCTTCACGTAGAAGCCGTGATTGACGACCTGCACCCAGAGCGCGCGGCCCGCGAGCGCGGCGAAGGCCGCGAAGGTGATGAGCACGATGAATTTCGAGCGCCAGGCGGGCAGCTTCGGCGACAGCATCGGATGGCGGGTCGCCGTGGCGTGCGGGTCGCGCGGCGGTTTCCTGGAGCGGATCATCGGGTTGGTGCGGGGCTTGGGGGATCCAATATTGTAAACGTAGTGTAATTGAATTGAAATTTAGACGGCCGCGTGGATTGCCCGCGCGCAACCCACGGCCCCCGAAGGCGCTTCAAACCTGCGCTGGCAGCCTGAAGCTCGCGATCGACTCGCGCAGTCCCGTCACCTGGTCCTTGAGCGAATGCGCCGCCGCAGCAGCCTGCTCGACCAGCGCCGCATTCTGCTGCGTCACCTGATCCATTTCGCCCACGGCGCGGTTGACCTGCTCGATGCCCGCGCTCTGCTCGCGCGACGCATGGCTGATCTCTTCGAGAATCTCGTGCACGCGCCGCACCGACTGCACGATTTCGCTCATCGTCGAGCCGGCGCTCGTCACCAACTGCTGACCGGCGCTCACCGTGCCCGTCGATTTTTCGATCAGCGCCTTGATCTCCTTGGCCGCCGCCGCCGAGCGCTGCGCGAGGCTGCGCACCTCCGCCGCGACCACCGCGAAGCCGCGGCCCTGCTCGCCCGCGCGCGCGGCTTCCACCGCCGCGTTGAGCGCGAGGATATTGGTCTGGAAGGCGATGCCGTCGATCACGCCGATGATGTCGCCGATCTGCTGCGAGCTCGTCGTGATGTCGCCCATCGTGCGTACCACGTCGCCCACGACGGCGTTGCCGCGCGTGGCGACTTCGGCGGCCTCGCTTGCGAGCGTTGCCGCGTGCTGCGCGCTATCCGCGTTCTGGCGCACGTTGGCGGTCATCTGATCCATGCTCGAGGCGGTTTGCACGAGCGCCGCCGCCTGCTCTTCGGTGCGTTGCGAGAGATCGGTATTGCCGGCGGCAATCTCGTTGGCGCCCACGTTGATGTTTTCCGCGCCGCTGCGCACGCGCGAGACCGTTTGCACGAGCGCGCCCTGCATGGTGGCGAGCGCACGCATCAGGCTGCGCGCATGGGCGCCCTGCGCTTCGACGCGCGAGGTGAGATCGCCCTGCGCGATGCGGCTGGCGGTCTCGACCGCGACTTCGAGCTCGCCGCCGATGCTGCCGCGCACGCTGCGCACCACCAGCACCATCACGAACGTGGCCGCGGCCCCGAGCACGAAGGTCACGAGCAGCCAGCGCACGAGGTTCGAGTAGAACGCGGTGCTCACGTCGTCCATGTACATGCCGGTCACGATCACCCAGTCCCACGGCGCGAAGCGCCTTGCGTAGCTCAGCTTCGGCACGGGCTCGGTGTGGCCGGGCTTGGACCACAGATAGTCGACGAAGCCGCCGCCCGGCTGGCTCGCGGTCTGCGAGAGCTCGACGAAAAGGTGCTTGCCGGCAGGGTCGGTGAAGCCGGCGAGATTTTTGCCGTCCAGCTCGGGCTTGATGGGATGCATCAGCATCACCGACTGCGAGTTGTTGATGCTCAGGTAGCCGTCGGTGCCGTAGCGAATGGCGCCGAGCACGGCGAGCGCCTGCTTTTGCGCATCGGCTTCGCTGAGGACGTTGTGCTGCGAAAGTGTGTAGTAGTACTGGCTGATGCTGGTGGCTTCGTCGATGAGCGCGGTGAGTTGCGTGCGCCGTTCGCGGACCATGCCGTCGCGGCTTTGCCACGCGCCGAAGGCTACGATCAGGAGCAGGCCGATCCAGAGGATCGCGATCATCGAGCGGAGTTTCTGGTTGAGGGTCATCTTCTGCATGGTGGTCGGTCGAGGGCTGACTTGGGGCTGCGAATCCGGCAGCGAATGCGCGGAAAAAGCGCTTCGTCAGCTTGCGTTTACGGCACGGGCAAACGTGTGCGCGAGCCAGGACGAACCCTGTGCCCCAGCGTGTTCCTCAGACGAATGACGCCCTCGCGAGCCAGGCGCGCAGACGCGCCAGCGCAAAATGCGTCAGAAAGCGCCGTTTAAAGCCACAAATTTCACAGTAACAACATGATTTGCCACTTCTTGCTGAACTTGAAGGCGGATACGAATCATTTCCGATATAGTCGCGACTTCGGCCCCATGCCGCCTCGATAGACCAACGGCGGCGCGACGCAGCTTTGCGGCCCGCGGGCCAGAAACCGACTTCCCAACCCAGCGACACGCGCGGCGCAGCCATGGGCTGCCGACGTGACGACGTCCAATGGAGCCACAAAATGAACGCACGCGAACCCGTCATTGTTCCCGCCTCCCGCAGCGCACGGCTGCGTCAGATGCTGGTGAGCAACGAACTCGAATTTTTGATGGAAGCGCATAACGGCCTCTCCGCGCGTATTGCGCGCGAGGCGGGCTTCAAGGCGATCTGGGGCTCGGGGCTCTCGATCTCCGCGCAGTTCGGCGTGCGCGACAACAACGAGGCAAGCTGGACCCAGGTGGTCGACAACCTCGAATTCATGGCCGATGCGAGCGATCTGCCCATCCTGCTCGACGGCGACACCGGCTACGGCAACTTCAACAACGTGCGCCGTCTCGTGAAGAAGCTCGAACAGCGCGGCATCGCGGGCGTCTGCATCGAAGACAAGCAGTTCCCGAAGACCAATAGCTTCATCGGCGGCGAGGCGCAGCCGCTCGCCGACATCGACGAGTTCTGCGGCAAGATCAAGGCCGGCAAGGACTCGCAGACCGACGAGAACTTTTCGATCGTCGCGCGCGTCGAGGCGCTGATCGCGGGCTGGGGCATGGACGAGGCGCTCAAGCGCGCCGAAGCCTACCGTCTCGCGGGCGCGGATGCGATCCTCATCCACAGCAAGCTCTCGAAGCCCGACGAAATCCTCACGTTCGCGCGCGAATGGGCGGGCCGCGGCCCGCTCGTGATCGTGCCCACCAAGTACTACAGCACGCCCACCGACGTGTTCCGCAAGGCCGGCATCAGCGTCGTGATCTGGGCGAACCATCTCGTGCGCGCTTCCGCTTCGGCCATGCAGGCCGTGGCGAAAACGATCCACGAGACGCAGACGCTCGTCGACGTGGAAGACCGCATCGCGCCCGTCAACGAAATCTTCCGTCTTCAGGACGCCGACGAATATTCGGAAGCGGAAAACCGCTACCTGTCGGCGTCGCGCACGGCGGGTTCGGCGATCGTGCTGGCGGCGAGCCGGGGCTCGGGCCTCGACGCGTTCACCGCAGATAAGCCCAAGGTCATGCTGCCCGTGGCGGGCAAGCCGCTGCTGCGCTGGCTCGTCGACGCATTCAAGAAGCAGTCGGTCAACGACATCACGGTGGTGGGCGGCTATCGCGCCGACGCCATCGACACGGCGGGCGTCAAGCTCGTGCGCAACGAGCGCTACGGCGAAACCAACGAGCTCGCCTCGCTCGCGTGCGCCATCGACACGCTCAAGAACGACACCGTGATCTCGTACGGCGACCTGCTGTTCCGCAGCTACATCCTGCGCGATCTGGTGGAAAGCGAAGCGGATTTCAGCGTGGTGATCGATTCGTCGCCGGAGTCGGAGAACAGCAGCACGCGCGATTTCGCGTGGTGCTCGGCGGGCGACGATCGCGGCCTGTTCGGCAACAAGGTGCTGCTCGAGCGCATTGCGAGCGAGCCGGCCGCGAACAGCGCGGCGGGCACGGCGCCGCACGGCCGCTGGATCGGCCTCATGAACGTGCGCGGCGCGGGCCGCGAGAAGCTCGCGAAGAAGCTCGCGCAACTGCGGACGCGCGCCGACTTCGACACGCTCGACATGCCCGCGCTTCTCAATGCGCTGATCGCCGACGGCGAGAAGGTCGAGGTGCAATACGTGCATGGCCACTGGCGCGGCGTGAACGATCTCGACGACTTCCGCCGCGCGGGCGACTTCGCGCAGGGCGTCGTCCCGAATATGCGTGCCGCGGAGGGCAAGGCATGATCGAAGCCGCTCAGTTCGTCGAAGCGGCGCGCTCGCGCGGCTTCGAATGGTATGCGGGCGTGCCGTGCTCGTACCTCACGCCGTTCATCAATTACGTGCTGCAGGACGCCTCGCTGCATTACGTGTCGGCGGCGAACGAGGGCGACGCCGTCGCGCTGATCGCGGGCGCGGCGCTCGCGGGCAAGCGCGGCATCGCGATGATGCAGAACTCGGGGCTCGGCAACGCCGTGAGCCCGCTCACGTCGCTTACGTGGACCTTCCGCCTGCCGCAGCTCCTGATCGTGACGTGGCGCGGCCAGCCGGGCGTTGCCGACGAACCGCAGCACGCGCTGATGGGCCCGGTCACGCCGCAGATGCTCGAAACGATGGAGATTCCGTGGGAGCTGTTCCCGACGGAAGCGGAAGCCATCGGTCCGGCGCTCGAACGCGCGATCAGGCATATGGACGAAACGGGCCGCCCCTACGCGCTCGTGATGCAAAAGGGCAGCGTGGCGCCCTACGAATTGAAGGGCGGCGGCGCGATGCCGGAGAAGCACGCATTGCCGCTCGCCCGGACTCAATGGACGGGACGCAGTCCTGATCAATTGCCGACGCGCCAGCAGGCGCTCGAACGCGTGATCGCGGCTACGCCGGCGGAGTCCACCGTGGTGCTGGCTTCGACGGGCTTCTGCGGCCGCGAGCTCTACGCGCTCGACGACCGCGCGAATCAGCTCTACATGGTGGGCTCGATGGGTTGCGTCACGCCGTTCGCGCTCGGTCTTGCGCTCGCGCGCCCGGACCTGCGCGTGGTGGCGCTCGACGGCGACGGCGCGGCGCTCATGCGTATGGGCGCTTTCGCGACGCTCGGCGCCTACGGTCCGTCGAATCTCACGCACGTGCTGCTCGACAACGGCGCGCACGACTCCACCGGCGGCCAGGCGACTGTTTCCGCGCAGGTGTCGTTCGCGAACGTGGCCGCCGCGTGCGGTTACGCAGCGGCGACGGAAAGCGACGACCTCGCGGCGCTGGACGCCGTGCTCGCGGCCGCGCGGGACGGCGCGAACGGCACCAGCGGTGGTGCGACGGGCGCTTCGTCTGTCGACGGCACACGCTTCGTACGCCTGACGATCCGCCGTGGCACGCCCGACGGCCTGCCGCGCCCGACCATCACGCCCCCCGACGTGAAGACGCGTCTCATGCGCCACATCGGCGCGCCTGCTCACGCAGTTGACCCCGCAGTCGATCAATAAGGAATTGCCGATGCTGTTGCTCAATCCCGGCCCCGTCACGCTGACCGAGCGCGTGCGCCGCAGCCTGCTGCAAGAGGACCTGTGCCACCGCGAAAGCGAGTTCTTCGATGTGCAGGAGGAGGCGCGCACGCGCCTCGTGGGCGTCTACGATCTCGACCCCGCGCAATGGCAAGCCGTGCTCATGACCGGTTCCGGCACGGCGGCGGTCGAGAGCATGATCGCTTCGCTCGTGCCCGCCAACGGCAAGCTGCTGATCGTCGAGAACGGCGTGTATGGCGAGCGCATCACGCAGATCGCCGCGCAATACAACATCGCGCACGAAGTGGTGAAGCACGAGTGGATGCAGGCGCCCGATCTCGCGCGCATCTGCGCCGCGCTCGGCGCCGACAAATCGATCACGCACGTCGCGATCATCCACCACGAAACCACCACGGGCCGTCTGAACGATCTGCGTGCGCTGGGCGAGGCGTGCCGCGCGCGCGGCGTGCAGATGCTCGTGGACGGCGTGAGCAGCTTCGGCTCCGAAGCTATCGACTTCGCCGACACGAGCATTGCCGCCGTGGCCGCGACCGCGAACAAGTGCCTGCACGGCGTGCCGGGCGCGGCTTTCGTGGTGGTGCGCCGCGCGGCGCTCGCGAATGCCTCGAGCCGCGCCTATTACCTCGACCTCAAGCGCCTCGCCACGCTCCAGGATCAGCGCAACACGCCGTTCACGCCTTCGGTGCACGCGTACTACGCGCTTGTCGAAGCGCTGCGCGAGCTCGCCGACGAAGGCGGCTGGCAAGCGCGTCACGCGCGCTATGCGGCGCTTTCGGAGCAGGTGCGCGCGGGGCTTGCCGCGCGCGGGATGGAAAGCGTGCTGCCGAAAGCGCAATCCTCGGTGGTGCTGCGCGCGTTCCGCCTGCCGGCCGGCGTCGATTATCCGAAGCTGCACGACGCGCTCAAGGCGCACGGCTTCGTGATCTATGCGGGGCAGGGCGGCTTGTCGAAGGAATTGTTCCGCATTTCGACGATGGGCGACATTCACGCCGCCGACGTCGAACGTTTGCTCGCGGCGTTCGACGCAGTCGCGAAGTAACTCGCTTACCCCGCTGCGCGCTCCCTCGCGCGCACCGCGGCGTTGTCCCTCGCGGGCTTCGATGCGCTCTTGCGTCGTGCCCGCGCCTTCTTTAGCCAGATCAACACGCCCGTCACGCTGAGCATCGCGACCATCACGCCCGTGAAGCTGATCGCGATGCGTCCCGGCAATCCGGCGATACGTCCCGAGTGCAGCGGAAACTGCGCCTGGATGAAGATGTCGCCGGCGCTGCCGCGTCCGGGGATCTGTTTGCCGATGACCTCGCCGGTGCGCGCGCTCACGATGAGCCACGGATTGCCGAGGCCGGCATCGCCGTGATCGTTGCCCGCCGCATAGTAGCCCACGCCATACGCGCTCAGCGAGGGCATGACGAACAGGCCGCCCGGCGGCGCGGCGATGCCTTCGCGCCGACCCAGCGCGGGCGCCTCGGCCACGATGCGCGCGCGCGCCGCGGCGGTTTCGGCGGGCGTGAGCGCGGGACCGGGCGCGGCGGTGCGGAACGGGTCCGGCGCGAGCGTCGAGAACAGCGATACCACGGGACGCACGACCTGCGTGCCGAGGTTCATCGAGATCGACGTGAACGCGACCATCAGCAGCAGCCCCCAGAGCCAGACGCCGCCCGAACGGTGCAGGTCGAAGGTGAGCGCGTAGCCGCCGCGCTGCACGCGAAACGCGAGCGACTTGCGCCAGCTCTTGATGTTCGGAAACGCGAGTGCGATGGCGATGAAGCCGTCCAGCAGCCAGATCATGCCCACGACGCCCATCGTCCAGACGCTGAAGTCGATGCCCATCTTCGTCGGCAGGAACAGCGTGTAGTGCAGCTGATAAAGGAACGGGATCAGGTTCAGGCGCGAGAGCGATGGCGCGCCCCACATGCGGCGGCCCTGGACCGCGCCCGTGGCCGGGTCCATCGCGACCTGGTTGTAATCGAGCGTGAACGGCTGGCCGGTCTTCGGGTTCAGGCGCGGCACCACGCGCACGACGAAGGTGTGGCCGGGCTCGGCCGAGAGCGGCATGTAGCTGACTTGCACGCGCGGATCGGCGGCTTCGAGCCGCTCGGCGAGCGTGAGCGCGGGCAGCGGCGCGGCCGCCGTGGCGGTGCGATAGAACGACGGATTGAGCGCCGCGTCCAGCTCGTGGTCCCACGCGATCACGGCGCCCGTGAGACCGGCGAGAAACAGGAACGCCGCCGTGCCGAGACCGAGCCAGCGATGCAGGCGGACCAGCAGGGCTCTCATGCGGCGTCGCCGGAGGTACCGGGGTTACGGTCGGCGCGGGTGGGCGCGGTTTGGGTGGCGGTCACGATGGCGGCGTTGGATCGGGTTCGGGTCGAGCGCGAAGGGGGCGAAAGCGGGACATGAATCAGGCGGGGCATGAATCGGCTCGCATCGGCCCGATTGAAAATGCGTTGATTGCAAATACGAATCGTTTGCATTTTACGGACGCATGCGCGCGGACGCAAGCTTCGCGAAAGCAGGGGAATTCGGCGGCGGGCAGGAAGGGCGGCGGGCGAGTCGCGGCGCGTCGTTACACCGGATCCTTGTTCGGCGGACCATCGGGGCGTTGCGGCTCCTCGCCGTGATGTCCGGGCGGCGGGGGCGTGAGCGGATCGCGCTCGGGGTCGCGCGTCGGATCGGCGAGCGGATCGGGCAGCGGGTTGGTGTGCGAGCAGATCATCGCGGGTACCTCGTGCGCAGGCGTGGCCAGTCGGGCACGACGTGGGGCGGGTGGGGAGGGTTCTTATAGCGTAGGCGATCGGCGCGGGTCGTGCGTAATTTCGCATGCGCGCGGCGGCCGATGGTTCTGCGGCCATCGCCATGGAGCGGCCTTCCAGCCGCTTCGACGCGCCATTGTTGCGCGAGCGTAAACGCAGTTTGTCTTGCGACGGCGTTTGCTGGCGGCACGCGCGCGCTTAAACTTCCGTCTTTCTCAAAATTGGGGCGTCGTGCGGACGTCCCGGATTCTCTGTAGAGGGCGGTGTCATGGGTGCGGCGGTGATTGCGGTGGTGTTCATTGCGGGTTTGATCGGCGTGCCCACGCTGTTCGGACACGGCGATTCCCACGCCAAGCCACCGGCCAGCGAGCAGCAGGTCGCTTCGGCACAGACCCCGGCTCAGGCAGACGATGCCGCCGCGCGCACGAACGTGGAAACGGCCTCCGCGGCCACCGCTGCCACGGCGGCCATTGCGGATGCCGACGCAAACCGTCCCTGAGCGCGGCCCGGCGGCGGGACCGCGCTAGATCCGCGCCCGACTCTAGAGGCCGTTCAGGTCGGCTGGCGTATCGACGTCGCGCAGGATGCCGGGGTCGTCCACGTCGATGCGGCTGAGCGCCGACGAATGCAGCAGCGCGCGGGCGCCGGTATCGCCGTCGAGCGCGAGCAATGCCGCGCGATGCGCGAGGCCGAATCCGACCGGATGGCCGCGCTGTTCGCGATAGAACGGCGCGACGAGCGGCTTGCCCGCATCCAGTTCGCGCGCGACGGCTTCGATGGTCGCGCTCGCGATGCGCGGCATGTCCGCGAGCGCCACGATCCAGCTTTCTCCTTCGGTGTCCGCTTCGATGGCTGCGGCTAGACTCGCGCCCATGCCTCTCACTGCGGCGGCGGCGAACACCACGTCGCAGCCCGCGTCGTTCAGGACGTGCGCGAGCGCTTCCGAGCCGGGACGCACGACGGCAATCACCTTCGGCGTGACCATCAGGAGCCGGTGCGCGGCCTCCTGGGCGACGCTGACGCCGTTTGGCAGCGGCGCGAGGAGCTTGTTGCGCAAACCGTTGGGATCGAAGCGCGATCCGGTGCCGGCGGCGAGCAGTACGCCGGTGGCGAGCGATGCATAGGCCATTGGGGAGTACCGCGCGAGAAGGGAACGCGCTGATTGTGCGGTGCCACCGCGCCCGAGGCAAGCCCGGGAAGACGCGCGCCGCGCCGCGCGTCCCCGGACCAGGCATGGGGGGCGCAATCGTCACGCCGCCGTCGGCGTGCCGTCACGCGTCTGTCGCGCGTCTGTCACGTACTGGTCACGCGCCGGTCACGCGGATCTCGCGCACGTCACGCCAGCGCATCGCGCGGCAGCATCACCTTGTCGAGCGTGATCGGCAGATCGCGCACGCGCACGCCGGTTGCGTGATAGACCGCGTTGGCGATCGCCGCCGGCACGCCGGTAATGCCGATTTCGCCGATGCCGCGCACCCCGAGCCGATTGAAGCGCAAGTCCGGCGCACCCACGAACAGCACGTCCAGCTCGCCGATGTCGGCGTTCACGGGCACGTGGTACTCGGCGAGATTGCCGTTGGCGAAGCGGCCCATGCGCGTGTCGAGCAGGCCGTCTTCGTGCAGCGCCGTGCCCACGCCCCACACCATGCCGCCCATCAACTGGCTGCGCGCCGTCTTTTCGTTGAGCACTTGCCCCACGTCGTAAGCGCCGACGATGCGCGCCACGCGCAGCGTGCCGAGTTCCGCGTCCACCTGCACTTCGGCGAAGACCGCGCCGAACGAGTGGAACGCGTATTGCTGACGCTCCGCGCCCGGCTTCTCCGATGCCTGCGCCTCGATCGGCTTGCCGCCCGCGCGCGCGATGATGGCGGCGGCGGGGTCGCGCCGTGAGGGGTCGCGGTTCGAGACGACCCAGCCGTCGGCGACCGTGACGTCGCCGGGCGCGGCGCCATGGACCGGCGAAGCGGGATCGGCCACGGCCAGCGCGACGAGCTTGTCGCGCGCGGCGCGCGCCGCCGCCTGCACGGCGGGCGACACGCTCGCTGCCGATTGCGAGCCGCCCGAGACCGGCGCGCGCGGCAGCGTCGAATCGCCGAGCGCGAAGTGGATGCGCTCGGGGGGAAAGCCGAGTGCATCGGCGGCCACTTGCGTCATCACGGTATAGGTGCCGGTGCCGATGTCCTGCGTGCCCGAGGCGACCATCGCGGTGCCGTCGGGCAGGATGCGCGCGATGGCCGCCGCTTCGCTGCGGTTCGCCGGATAGGTCGCGCTCGCCATGCCGAGGCCGATCAGCGTGTTGCCCTCGCGCATCGCGCGCGGCGCGTTCACGCGGCGCGCCCAGCCGAAGCGCTGCGCGCCCGCCGTATAGCACTCGCGCAGCGCCTTCGACGACCATGGCTTGCCGTCCTGCGGCTCGACTTCGGCGTAATTCTTCAGGCGCAACGCGACAGGGTCCATCTTCAGGCGCCACGCGAGCTCGTCCATCGCCGATTCGAGCGCGAACGAGCCCGTGGTCTCGCCGGGCGCGCGCATGAACGTCGGGGTGCCGACATTCAGCGGCACGACGCGATGGCTCGTGCTCAGGTTCGGGCACGCGTACATCATGCGCGTGACGAGGCCCGACATCTCGGTCCAGTCCTCGAAGGTCGAGGTCTGCGAAAGCGTGTCGTGGCGCATGCCGGTGAGCGTGCCGTCCGCGCGAGCGGCGAGCGAGAGCTGCTGCTCCGTGTGCGGCCGCGAGCCCACCTGCCCGAACATCTGCGGCCGCGCGAGCGCGAGGCGCACGGGGCGGCCGGTCTGCTTCGCCGCCATCGCGCACAGGCTCACGTGAGACCACGAGGAGCCCTTGCAACCGAACCCTCCGCCGACGAACGGCGAGATCACGCGGATATTCTCCGCCGGCATGCCGAATAGGGCGGCCACGGCGGCGCGATCGTTGGTCACGCCCTGGGTGGCGTCGTAGAGCGTGAGCTCGGGGCCGTCCCAGCGCGCCATCGTCGCGTGCGGTTCCATCGGGTTGTGGAATTGCGTGGGCGTGGTGTAGCGCGCGTCGATGCGCGCCGCGCCTTCGTGCAGGCCCGCTTCCACGTTGCCGCGCTGCGAATCCATCGGGCGTCCGGGCATGGCGGGCGGCGTGTGCGCTTGTGTCTTCGCGCGCGCGAAGTCGAGTGTCGCCGGGGTGGCGGCATAGGTCACGCTCACGTGCTGCGCGGCGTCGGTGGCGTGCTCGAACGTGTCCGCCACCACGACGGCGACGGGCTCGTTGCTGTAGCGCACGACGTTGTCCTGCAGCAGCGTGAGGCGCCGCACCGCGGGCGGCTTGATCGGCGGGCGCCCCGCGTCCGGCAAGCGCATGGCGTTTTGCCAGGTCATCACGAGCAGCACGCCCGGCATGGCCTGCGCGCGGCGCGTGTCGATCGACGCAATCGTGCCGCTCGCCACGGTGCTCGTCACCAGCACGGCGTGCGCGAGCCGCGCTTCGGGAAAATCCGCCGCATAGTTCGCGTGGCCCGTTACCTTGAGCATGCCGTCGATGCGATCGACCGGCGCTCCGATCAGCGTGTTCATGCGAATTCCCCCGTGCCGGTTGCCGCGCTGCCCGCGGCCAGCATCGCCGCGCGCACGATCGCGCGTTGCGCGAGCTCGACCTTGAAGGCGTTGTCGCGCAGCGGGCGCGCCTGCGCGAGTTCGGCCGCCGCCGCGGTGCGCAGCGTGGCCGGGTCGAGTGTGCGCCCGTCGAGGTGCTGCTCCGCGCGGCTCGCGCGCCAGGGCTTGTGCGCGACGCCGCCCAGCGCGATGCGCGCGGCGCGCACGCGATGGCCGTCGAGTTGCAGCGCCACCGCCACGGCAACGAGCGCGAACGCGTAGCTCGCGCGGTCGCGCAGCTTCAGGTAATGCGTGTGATCGCCGAATGCGGGCGGCGGCAGATCGACCGAGGTGATGAGCTCGCCGGGCGCGAGCGTGGTGTCGAGATCGGGGCGCTCGCCGGGCAGCCGATGAAACTGCGCGATCGGAATGGCGCGTGCGCCGCGTGGGCCGCGCACCTGCACGGTGGCGTCGAGCGCCGCGAGCGCGACGCTCATGTCGGACGGATTCACGGCCACGCATTGCGCGCTCGCGCCGAGAATCGCGTGCATGCGGCTCAAGCCTTCGCGCGCGGCGCAGCCGCTGCCGGGCGTGCGCTTGTTGCATTGCGCGAACGCGGTGTCGTAGAAGTAGGCGCAACGCGTGCGCTGCATGAGATTGCCGCCCACGGTGGCCATGTTGCGCAACTGCGGCGACGCGCCCGCGAGCAGCGCCTGCGTGAGCAGCGGATAGCGCGTGCGTACGAGCGCGTGATTGGCCGCGTCGCTATTGCGCGCGAGCGCGCCGATGCGCAGGCCGCCATCGGGCAAGGTCTCGATGCGATCGAGCGCGGCAATGCGCGTGATGTCGACGAGCGCAAGCGGATGCGCGACGCCGCCTTTCATGAGGTCGAGCAGATTCGTGCCGCCGCCGATGAAGGCCGCGCCCGGCTGCTGCGCGGCGGCGATGGCGGCGTCGACGTCGTCGGCGCGCCGGTAGGAGATGGCGTCCATGGCCGTGCTCCTTCTATCAGGCGCTGGCCGCGTGCGCGTCGCGCACGGCGGCCACGATGTTGGCATAGGCGCCGCAGCGGCAGAGGTTGCCGCTCATGCGCTCGCGAATTTCGGCGTCGCTCAGTTGCGCGGGGGGCCTGCGCACGTCGGCGGTGACGGCGCTGGCCGCGCCCGCTGCGAATTCCGTGAGGCACGCGGTGGCCGAGCACACCTGGCCCGGCGTGCAGTACCCGCACTGCAGCGCGTCGCGTTCGATGAAGGCGCGTTGCACCGCGCTGGGCGCGTCCGCGCTCGCGAGGCCTTCGACCGTGGTGATGCGCTGGCCTTCGTGCATGACCGCGAGCGTGAGGCAGCTATTGATGCGCCGGCCTTCCACGAGCACCGTGCAGGCGCCGCACTGGCCGCGGTCGCAGCCCTTCTTCGTGCCGGTGAGGCCGGCGTAGTCGCGCAACGCATCGAGCAGCGTCACGCGCGGCTCGATATGGAGCACGTATTCGCGGTCGTTGATGTCGAGCTTGACGGGCTGGGCCGGCGCGGGCGTGGGGGCGGGCGTGGCGCTATCGGCGGCGGGCGGCGCGTTCTGCGCATGCAGATGGGGTGCGGCGCCCAACGCGGCAGCGGCGGCGGCCGATTGCAGGAAGCGGCGGCGCTTGGGGTCGGCGGGGGCGGGGGATGCGTCGTCGCGTGCGCGCGACGCATCGAAAGGGCGTTCGTTGGACATGGCGTTCGACAGACTCCGGGACGAAGGCAAGACGAAAAGCGCTGAACGTAGGGTGCTGACCTTAAGGTGCTGACCTTAAGGTGCGGAACGAAGCAGAAACGCAAGGCGCGTGACCGCGCAAGATTGCGTGGCGCGGCGCTCCGAATGCAGCAAATCCGATGCCGCGATCGGTCGGGCACGTGGCCCCTGCGGTCGCGTTTCGAATTGCACGTTGCGCTTCTCGAACGCGAAAGTAAAGCGCTCGCCCGCGTGCTTTATGGTGCGAACTGCGTGCTGGCGCAACGCTGTCGCGCGGCTGACACGAGGCCGTCGCCAAGCTGGCATAACGGACAGAATCGCGCCGATATGCGCCGCGCCGTACTGGAAGCTGCCTTTGGCGATGAAGTCGCCGAGGCCCGCGAGCGCCGGATGCGCGGATAGGCGCGTCGATAAAGAGGATCGCTAATCGATTGCGCCTTCGACATGATCGGCCACGCGACCGACCCGCACGCGACGCTCGATGCGCCGCGGCCCGCCAGCGCGCGGACGACTCCATAGCGCTGGCGGGCCGCGGCGTCGACGAGTGGAGCACGGCGCGCGCAGCCGGCCCGCGCCCCCTTCGCCAGGCTCAGTCGATGCCGTGGAACACGGCGTCGTCGGGGCCGAGGTAGGCAGGCGGGCGCCATGCCGCATCGCGCATCGAATGCTGCACGAGATTCTCGACGCCCAGCAGCGCCGCGAAGATCGCCATGCGTACCGGAATGCCGTTGTCGGTCTGACGGAAGATCGCGAGGCGCGGATCGTGGTTCAGGTCGGTCGAGAGATCGTTCGCGCCCGGGCGGCTGTCGCGCGGCAGCGGGTGCATCACCAGCGTCTCGGGGCTGCAGCACTCGTCCATCAGCGCCTGATTGATCTGGAAGTCGGGCGTGTAGCCTTCGAACGATTCGTCGGTGAAGCGCTCTTTCTGGATGCGCGTGGCGTACACCACGTCGGCGCCGCGCAGGCCTTCGCGCAGGTCGTGGGTCTGCTCGACCACGTGCCCGTTGGTCGAGATCTTGTCGACGATGTACGCCGGCATTTCGAGCATCGGCGGCGAGATCAGCGTGAACTTGATGCCGCGATACAGCGCGAGCAGCTTCACGAGCGAATGCACCGTGCGGCCGTACTTGAGGTCGCCCACGAGCGCGATATGCGCGCCGTCGACGATCTTGCCCAGCCGCGAGAACTCGCGCTGGATCGTGTAGAGGTCGAGCAGCGCCTGGCTCGGGTGCTCGCCGGGGCCGTCGCCGCCGTTGATGACGGGGATGTTTACGGCGCGCGCGAATTCGGCCACCGAGCCTTGCTCAGGATGCCGAATCACCATCGCATCCACGTAGCCGGCCATCACGCGGCTGGTGTCGTAGATCGATTCGCCCTTGGCCATCGACGAGAAGGTGAAGCCCGTGGTGTCGCACACGGAACCGCCTAGCCGGCAGAACGCGGCGCCGAAGCTCACGCGCGTGCGCGTGCTGGCCTCGAAGAACAGGTTGCCGAGCACCGCGCCTTCGAGCACGCGCGAGATTTTCCGGCGGCGCGCGATGGGCTGCATGATGTCGGCCACGCGGAACAGGGCTTCCACGGAGTCGCGCGAGAACTGGTCGACCGACAGCAGTTGCGACTTGCCTTCGAATTGCATCTGGCTGGCGAGCGAGCGCGGATCTACGCTCTGCGTATAGATTTCGCGCGGCTCGCCGCCGCCCACGATCTCCGAGACGAAACGCTCGACGATCTCGGGCATGGCGCGCGACTCCTGCGACTCCTCCGGCAGCAGCCAGGTGTCGAGCGCCCGGCGCGACACGCCGATACGGCTCGCGAAGGCGTCGCGGGTCATGTTCAGACGCCGCATGGCGTCGCGGAGGAAGGCTTGTTGCGGAACGCTCATGCTGGGCACCTGTGATGGCTGGTTGATGTACGCGGTGCGTATATTAGTGCGGCGGCGCGAGAAGTCAAGCGCTTTTGCGCGTCGCGCGGATGCGGGCTTGGTGCGGCAATCTGGCGCAACGCGATCCGGTGGGCCTGAGGGGCGCAATCCGGCGCACTGGGCTGGGCGCGTCCGGGCTAAATGCGCGTCCGTTTATCGGGATGGGCGTTTACGAGACGCCGCGATAATTGCGGTTTCGATTTTAAACACGGTCCGGCGTCCGCCGAACCGGCAGCCTGGGATGTACGCACTCTTTTGCACGCTGGCGTCGTGCGTTTCGCTCGTGCGGGCGAAGCGGCGCCGCCGGAGCCGGCCATGAAGATGCCGTGGTCCAGCTCGGTCGACGAGCTTTCCAGCGGCGAAACCCGCTTTGTCACGCAGCGCGCCGCGCGCCGTACGGCCGTGGTGGCCGCGTGCGCGGCGGCGGCGCTCGCGCTCGCGGGCGGTGTCGCCATCGGCCGTTATGGCGGCATGGCGCTGGCGCCTGCGGGGGCCGGCCCGGCCGGCGCGCCGGCGCACCATTACGTGGTGAGCGAGATGGGCCGCATGAGCGCCTCGATTGCGCTGCTCGATCCGCGCATCGCACGGCTTGCCGCGCAACTCGCCGAGCTGCGCCAGTTCGATCAGCGTTTGCGCGCGCAACCACCGCGTGGCGCGGCGCAGGGGGCCGCTACGTCCGCTGCGCCGGCCATGCCCGCCACGCGCTCCGGCGACGACGACGGTGGCGAGGGCGGCCCCGCGCTCGCGCCGCGACGCTGTGCCGAGACGCCCGCCGCGCGCGCCGACGCGCACGCCATCAACGGCGAAGTCGACTGCATGGCCGCCACGCTCGCCGCGCTCGAACAGGCTGTCGCGCAGCACGAAGCGGCGTGGGACGCGTTTCCCGGCCGCCGGCCCACCGCGGCGGGCCGGCCCGGCTCGCCGTTCGGCAACCGCATCGATCCGTTCACGAAGCGCCTGAGCTTTCATCCGGGGCTCGATATCGTCGCGCCCACGGGCACCCCGATTCTGGCCGCCGCCGGCGGCCGCGTCATCTTCGCGGGGCAGAAGGCGGGCTATGGCAACGCCGTGGAGATCGACCACGGCAACGGCTTCGTGACGCGTTACGGACACGCGTCGAAGATCGGCGTGCAGGTCGGGCAGATCGTGCTGCCGCGCGAGCCTATCGCCGCTGTCGGCTCGACCGGGCGCTCGACCGGCCCGCATCTGCACTTCGAGGTGATCGCGCAAGGCGCGCAGGTCGATCCCGAGGGCTATCTCGAGCTTTTCAGCGCGTATCGCGGGGCAAGCGGGGTTGCAAGCGTGGGGGCAAGCGCGGGCGCAAGCGAAGCCGCAAGCCCAGCCGGAAGCCGCGCCACCAACGGCGACGGACACGGCCATGGCTGACGCACGACGTTCGGCGCGCACGCGCCGCGACGCGCAGCGCGCTTTCGAGCTGCAGCCGGTGCGCTCGCGCGCATGGCGCTGGGGCGTGGCGCTTGCGTGGAGCGCGGCGGCGTCGGTGGCCGGCGCGGGGCTCACCGCGTGGGCGCTGCATGCCGCGGAGGCCCGGCGGTGCCCGGTCGTCGCCCCCGATCTGCTGCAAACGCGGCTCGCCAACGCCGAACTCGCGCTGGAGCAGGAGCGCGCGGCGCGCCTTGCCTTGCAGAAGGCCGCGGACGCGGCGCAGGCCGAGGTCGCGAAGCGGCAAGCGGAGTTGCTGTTCCTGCGCGGCCATGGCGCGCGCCCGAATGCGCGCTGACGCCGCACGCGCGCCTGAACCCCGCAACGACAAGACGACGCGACACGAAGCAAGACAACCTCAGACCCAACCGCAACGGTGGCCCCATGTTCAAGAAGAAGAAACCTCAACCGGGCATTGCCCAAACCCGGCTCGCGACCCTGCTGGCCGAAGACGTTTGCATCACGGGCGACCTCGAATTCGCCGATGGGCTGCGGCTCGACGGCCAGATCAACGGCAATCTCAGCAGCAAGGCGGGCTCGCAGACGCTGCTCGTGCTGAGCGAGCGCGGCGTCGTGCAGGGCAACGTGCACGGCTATGACATCGTGGTCAACGGGCGCATCGTCGGCGACGTGATCGCCGATCATTTCGTCGAGTTGCAGGCGAACGCGCACGTGGTCGGCAACATCTACTACCAGCAGTTGCGGATGGATTGCGGCGCGAGCGTGGACGGCAAGCTCACCAGGCGCGACCCGGGCGCGGCGGCGGCTCTGCTGCCCGATGCGTCCGTCGTGGACGTCGAGGTGCGGGGCTGATTCCTGACGCTGCGCGCGCACGCTTGCGCGTTTTTCCCCGCGTTTTCCGCGGGTTTCCGTTACACTGCACGGCATGTCACGCCAGCCGAGTCCCTTCGTTACGCCATTCGCCGTCGCCGCTTCGCGCGCGATGCCGGTGCGCGCGCAGGCCTCGTGCGCAGGCGTGAAAGCCAAAGCCAAAAAACAGCCGCTCATCTGACCGGAGCATGCTGTTCCGTCGGATGTGCGATGGAACGGCCTGCCGGCGGCGCCCCGCCTGTTTCTCCCTCCTGGCTTGACCGACTCCCGCGTACGGATCGACGGACCTTTCATACGGTCGCGTTCAAGGGAAAGTCATGTCTTCGTTTTCGGGTATCTGGATTCCGCTCGTCACGCCGTTCAACCGCGGCGCCGTCGATCACGAGGCGCTCGACGCGCTCGTGCGCCACTACGCGCAGGCGGGCGTGGCGGGCTTCGTCGCGCTCGGCACGACCGGCGAGCCGGCCGCGCTCGACGAGCGCGAGCAGGATGCCGTGCTGGCCACCGTGCTCGCGAGCGCGGGCGGTCTGCCGGTGGTCGCGGGCGTGAGCGGCAATCACACGCAGTCGGTGTGCGAGCGGATCGCCGCGCTCAACGAGACGCCTGTCGCGGGCGTGCTGGCGGCGGCGCCCTATTACATCCGTCCGTCGCAGGCGGGCGTGATCGGCCATTTCACCGCGCTCGCCGACGCGAGCCGCAAGCCCGTGATCCTCTACGACATTCCCGCGCGTACCGGCGTGCAGCTCGAATTGCCGACCTTGCTCGAGCTCGCGGGCCACGCGCGCATCGTCGCCGTGAAGGACTGCGGCGGCTCGCTCGCGAAGACGCTCGCGCTGATTCTCGACGGCCGGCTGCAGGTGCTCTGCGGCGAGGACATCGAAATGTTCGGGGTGCTGTGCGCGGGCGCGAGCGGCGCGATTGCGGCATCGGCGCATCTGTTGCCGGAACGTTTCGTGGCGATGGAACGTGCGTTGCGCGCGGGGCGTCTCGCCGATGCGCGCGCGCTCTGGCATGCGCTCGTGCCGCTCGTGCGCGCGGCGTTCGCGGAGCCGAATCCGGGGCCGGTGAAGGCGACGCTCGCACGGTGCGGGCGCATTCGCAACGAGTTGCGCGCGCCGATGACTTGCGCGAGCGAGGCGCTGGAAGAGACGTTGGGAAGCATGGTCGCGTGAAGCCGCGAGGGAAACCGGGTGGCGAGCATCGCCTGGTCACTGCCGGCGCGTCCCGGAGTGTGGGACGCGCCGGATGCCCTAGTTCGCGGCGCTCGCGTTGGCGGCGCTGCTTGCGCGGCTGCGTGTCGTGCTGCGCGCGCGGCGCCGTGTGCGCGGGCGTTCGGCGTCCACCGCTTCGCCGTTGAGCAGAATGCGGCGGCCGGGCACATGCTCGGCCACGAGGCGCGCAATCTCGAGCGCCGAGCTTTCGGCGGGCACGACCTGGCGGCGCGCGCCGTCGTCGAGCGGCGTGGTCCATTCGACCAGCCGGTAAGCGCGGCCCCATGGATTCTGGAGCGGCATGGAAATACGGCACGACGCCACGCGTGTAGTCGAGCTATTGCGTAGCAGGGACTGCAAGTGCATCAGCACATCGTCGTCTTCAACCATGACCTCGCTCCTCCTCGGCTAACCGCGCAAAAAAACGCCGCCGATGCTCCGGCGGCTCAACAGGGGTGAGCGTATGTTTGCAGCGAAGAATTAAACCAGACTTAAGAGGCCCCTCTGCCGCATTGAAGCGGCGCTCTAGCCGTGCGCGCGCGAGCGTCATGGGCGCGCACGCGAACGCCCGCCGCGCGAACCGCAGCGCGCGCGGGGAGCGGTCATGAAGCGGCAATAAAGCGGCGATGAAGCGGAGCGACGAAGCGGCGGGGGCGTGGCGCGAGATCAGTGCGGTTTTGCGCTGTTTTGTCGCAGGGTCGCGCGGACCTTGCGCGCGGCGAAGAGCGGGAGATAGTCGAGGATGCGTGCGTCGGCGCGATAGACATCGAGCGCGTCGGCGTAAATGCGGGCTACCGTTTCCTCGGGCGTATTGGTCTCTTCGGCGATGCTGTGGACGATATTCTCGGCGTCGACTTGGGGCATGGCGTGTTCTCCAGTCCGCGAGTGGGCAGGTAGGGGGAGTTCGAATTCAAGGACAAACTCACGCGCGACGCCAATTGAATCGGCCTATCGAATCACGCTTCGCGCACAGGTGAAACATGCCCGGCCGGGCATGGCGCCCTGGCCGGGGACGTGCGAGCGGCGCTGTGCGATGCGGCGTGCGCGGCTTACGCCACGCTTTCGAGCGACGGATAGTCCGTATAGCCCGTTTCTCCGCGCGCGTAATAAGTCGACGGATTCGGCGCATTGAGCGGCGCGTTCAGTTCGAAGCGGCGCGGCAGGTCCGGATTCGCGATGAAGAGCTGGCCCCAGGCGACGGCGTCGGCTTCGCCGTCCGCGAGCACGCGTTGCGCCGCATCGAGCGTGAACTGCTCGTTCGCAATGTAGGGGCCGCCGAATTCAGCCTTCAATTGCGGCCCGAGACGGTTTTCGCCGAGCGACTCGCGCGCGAACAGAAACGCGATCTTGCGCTTGCCGAGCTCGCGCGCGACGTAGCCGAAGGTGGCGGCGGGGTTCGAGTCGCCCATGGTGTGCGCGTCGCCGCGCGGCGCGATATGGACGCCTACGCGATTCGGCCCCCAGACGTCGATGCACGCATCGGTGATTTCGAGCAGCAGGCGCGCACGCTTCTCAATCGAACCGCCGTAGGCGTCGGTGCGCTGATTGGTGCTGTCCTGCAGGAATTGATCGAGCAGATAGCCATTCGCGCCGTGAATCTCGACGCCGTCGAAGCCCGCGGCCTTTGCGTTGATCGCGCCCTGGCGGAACGCGGCAATGACGCCCGCGATTTCGTCGGTGGCGAGCGCGCGCGGCGTGACGTAGGCGCGCTGCGGACGCACGAGGCTCACGTGCCCTTGCGCTGCGATGGCGCTAGGCGCGACAGGCAGTTCGCCGTCGAGAAAGACCGGGTCCGAGATGCGGCCCACGTGCCACAACTGCAGGAAGATGCGGCCGCCCGCGGCATGCACGGCCCCGGTCACGAGCTTCCAGCCCTCGACCTGTTCCTGCGACCAGATGCCCGGCGTTTCCGCGTAGCCCACGCCTTGCGGCGTGACCGACGTGGCCTCGCTGATGATGAGGCCTGCCGACGCGCGCTCCGCGTAGTACTTCGCCATCAGCGCGTTGGGCACGCGTGCCTCGCCCGAGCGTTGACGCGTGAGCGGCGCCATGATGATGCGATTGGGCAGCGTGAGGTCGCCGATCTGAATGGGGTCGAAAAGCGTTGCCATAGGTTTCCTTTTGCGGGCACGGCCCGCGGCCTTGGAGCAATACGGGAAAAGAAACCGATCTTCCGGATGGTTTCCGACGATGCTTGCGGTCACAACTGCCGGTTCACGTGAGCGAGAAACGCCTCGATAACCGGCTCATTGCGCTTGAAGAACACCCATTGGCCCACGCGCCTCGACGTGACGAGCCCCGCCTTCTGCAGCGCGGCCAGATGCGCCGAGACCGTGGATTGCGAAAGCTCGCAGTGCGCGTCGATCCGGCCGGCGCAGACGCCGTGCTCGAGCGGCAACTCCTGATCGCCGAAGTGCACTTGCGGCTCGCGCAGGCACGCGAGGATCTCGCGCCGCACGGGATTGGCCAGCGCCTTGTAGATCGCGTCGAAGTCGAGCGTTGGGGTCGGTTGAGATTTCTTCAAGGGGATTGCATCGTTACTGTGCGAATCATATATCGCATTTTAACGATATGGGCGATGACACTGTTTTCAATAGGGGCGAGGAATGATAGCGAACAAGCACCGGGTCTAGTTCTTGCCCCGGAGGTGTCATGCGTGCAATCGCAGTCACAATGCTAATAGTGACTGCAATTGCAGACATTTTGGGGTGGAGGAGGTAGCGGGGATGGCGATTGACGCATGACCTCTGCGCAAGCCCTTGTCCAGCAAGGCTCGACGGACTTTATCGTCGTGCAAGGGTAGCCGCGGCGCCCAGCCAGGGTTTCCCGACCGATTTAATGGTTGGACATCGGGAACTCGCTATCCACGGAACCTCGTCTCAGCGCCCGGCGGCTTGCTGCACCACACCTTCGGCCACCAGCACCTCGTGCGCCGCCTTGAATGCGCTGAGGCCGTGCGGGATGCCCGAGTAAGCGGTGGCGTGCAGAAGCGCCGCTTTGATTTCGTCGACGCTCACCCCGTTGTTGAGCGCGCCCTTGACGTGCAGTTTGAGTTCGTTGGTGTGACCCGTAGCGGTCAACATGGCGAGGTTGAGCAGGCTGCGCGTTTTGCGATCGAGCGTCTCGTCACCCCACGCCCACCCCCAGGCCCATGCGGTGGTTGCGCGCTGGAACGCCATCATGAAGGCATCGGCCTTTTCCATCGAGGCATCGACATATTCCGCGCCGAGCACTTCCCGGCGAATCGGCAATCCTTTCTGGAACAGCGCATCATCTTCTTTCATGATCGAACTCCTCTGTTTGAATGTGGCCGGCCGATGTCTTCAGCCGGATTTCGCCGGCAAGCTGCCGCGGCATTCACTCCGAGGCCTGTGCGGCCGCCGGAGACCTCCGGGGCGCGCGCGCCTCCACCTTCGAGGCGAACAGGCGGCAGGCGAGTGCCGTCGCAACCAGGCCCACCATCCAGGAGACGTCCGCGCCGCCCGCAATCGACGCCCAGGGACCATGAAAGAAGCTTTCTTCCATGAAGGGAACCTGGATGGCAATGCCGAAGACGTAAATGGCGATGGCCTTGAAATTGAACGATCCGTACACGCCGCCGTTACTGCCGATGATGTCGGAAACCCGATAGTGCCTGTGGTTGACGAGATAAAAGTCGATCAGATTGATGGCAATCCAGGGCGCCAGTACGATTCGCATCGCGAAGATCGCGGTGAGGAAGATCGAGATGAAGTTGCTCGATGCCCACAGCGCAGTGGCCGTTGACGCAACCAGCAGTATCGTCGACACCACGATCCGGACGCTTCGGCCAGGCGCCCAATGCGGACGGAAGGTTTGCGCGGCGGTGATGATGGACAGCACCCCGCCATACAGATTCATGCCGTTGTGTCCGACGATGTTGACGAGGAAGAGGAAGATCAGCACGTAGCCGAACATGCCGGTCTGGGTCCGGACGGCCTGCATGGCGTCCGTCGAGTGCCCGGTGCTGACGGCGAGGACACCGAACAGAAACGCGAAGATCGTGCCCAGCGACGTGCCGAAGTACGTATAGGCGAAGGTCTTCGCGAACCCGGTGGAGGCCGGCAGGTAGCGGGAATAATCCGAGGTATACGGTGCGAAGCTGATCTGCCATACCGCGCACAGTCCGAACATCGCAAACCAGTTGGCAAGATCGAAGTGGCCCTGCTGGAGGATCTGCGCGTCGAGCTTCGGCGCCATCAGCGCCATTCCGATCAGGAGCGCGCCGCCCATGAACCAGGCGCCCACCTTGTTGAAGCGGTGAATGAAGTGACAGCCGATCACCCCGACCAGCGTCGCGAGGACCGCGCCCAGAATGGTCGCTACCGGCACGGGTACCACAGGCGCCGCGGTGTGGAGGGTTTTGCCCGCGAGAATGATGTTCGAGACGAAAAACCCGAGATAAATCAGGATGGTGAAACCGACCACGAGCAACGAGCCATATCGGCCGAATTGCGCCCGGCTCTGAATCATCTGCGGCACGCCGACGAGCGGCCCCTGCGCGGAGGTGAGGGCATGGAAAATGGCCCCGAAGCATTGCCCGGCCGCGATGGCGAGAATCGCACTCACCAGATCGAGGTGGAAAACCAGCACCGAGGTGGCGCCGGAAATCACGGCCAGCGGCGCAACATTGGTGCAGAACCACAACGTGAACAGATCAGCCGGTTTTCCGTGCCGTGCCTCGGGGACCACATACTCGATCGAGTTGCTTTCGATCGCCAGAACGCTGTTGTCGTTCTCCGGGTGTTTCATCGTGTCTCCATCTTTATTGCCGGTCTACGCCTGTGAATCGGTACTGCGGGCGAGCGCCCGGCGCTCAGCGCATCACGAACGGATCGCCGATCGGCTCGTCCGATGTGCGCAGCCATACGGACTTCGTCGTCGTATATTCGAGCGCGGCGCTCATGCCGCCTTCGCGGCCGTGCCCGGAAAGTCCGAAGCCGCCGAACGGCACGAGCGGGGAAACCGCCCGATAGGTGTTGATCCAGACGATGCCCGAGCGCACGCGCTTCGAAACGCGGTGAGCGCGCGTGAGATTGCTCGTAAAAATGCCTGTGGCGAGGCCGTAGGCCGTGCTATTGGCCTTTTCGATCGCTTCCTGTTCGGAAGTGAAGGTGTCTACCGAGAGTACCGGCCCGAATAGCTCGGTCGTGATGCTGTCGGCGTTCTCGACGCCGGTGCAGTCCAGAATCGTGGGGGCGTAGTAGTACCCGTCGCGCTCCAGCCGCTTTGCGCCGGCGAGCGCTTTGGCCCCTTGCTGCACGGAGCGGGTCACGACCGATTCGATGTTGCGCAGTTGCCGTTCGGTGCACAGCGGACCGTATTCCGTCTCCATTGCATTGGGCGAACCCACGCGAATGCGCGAGACGCGTTCGACCAGCCGCGCGAGGAACGCCTCCTTCACCGACGCCTCGATCAACAGGCGCGAACCCGCCACGCAACTCTGGCCGCTTGCGGCGAAGATGGCCGCGACTTGCGCATTCACCGCGCTCTGGATATCGGTATCGGCGAAGACGATGAACGGCGACTTGCCGCCGAGTTCGAGCGAGACTTTCGCGAGGTTGCTGGCCGTGTTCCGGACGATGTGGCGCGCGGTTTCGGGGCCGCCGGTGAAGGCGACCTTGTCGACGCCGGGGTGGCTGCTCAGCACCGCGCCGCATTCCGGTCCAAAGCCGGTAATGACGTTGACGACGCCTGCGGGAAAACCCGCTTCGTGCACGAGGCGCGCGAACTCGAGCAGGGGACCGGGCGCTTCTTCGGAGGCCTTGAGCACCACCGTGCAGCCAGCCGCGAGGGCCGGCCCCAGCTTGACGGCGGAAAGAAATAGCTGGCTATTCCATGGAACGATCGCGGCCACCACGCCGACGGGCTGTCGGTCGAGCCAGACCTGCATGTCGGGTTTGTCGACGGGGATGTTGCTCCCTTCGATCTTGTCGGCAATGCCCGCGTAATACCGGTAGTACTCCGCAACATAGGCAATCTGACTCGACGTTTCCCGGATGATCTTGCCGGTATCGTTCGTTTCAATTTCAGCGAGTCGCGGCGCAGCTTTTTCGACGAGATCGGCGAGCTTGTACAGCAGTTTGCCGCGCGCCGATGCGCTAAGGCCCGCCCACCCGGGAGCGGTCAACGCGCGGCCGGCCGCCGCCACGGCGCGGTTGACCTCGTCGGCGCGCGCTTCCGGCATCTGGGCCCACACCGTGCCGGTGGCGGGATTGACGCTGCCGAACGTAGCGGCGCCGGGCTCGAACTGGCCATCGATATACAGCTGAAAATGAACATTCATGGCTTCAAGACCTCATTGGAACGCGGGCATCACGTCGCGGATCATGCGCTCGAGCGAAGCCTTCTTGCGCTCGAAGCTCATGCCGGTGTCGATCCAGAACGAGTACTCGTCGAAGCCCAGTGCTTCGTAAGCCTTAAGACGGGCGATCACTTCCGCGGGCGTGCCGATCACGTTGTTCTTGCGCATGGCCGTGGGCGTATAGAACGGGTGCGCGGCCATTTCCTCTTTGCTCAGCGGCTTGATCATGCCGCGGCTGACCGGGCGTTCGTTCTTGAACCACGCGCCGAAGTAGTTGTAGAACACGTTCACTTCCTCGGCGGCGACCTGCGCGTCGTCCTCGCTGCTCGCCACATAGGTGTGACGCAGCAGCATGATCTGCGGGCGCGGCATGTCGCTGAACTTCTCGCATGCGGCGTTGAAGTGGCCCACGAGCTTCTCGACTTCTTCGTCGCCCAGATGCAACGGCGTGACCTGGACATTGCAGCCGTTGGACACGGCGAATTCGTGGCTGTTCGGATCGCGCGCGGCTACCCAGATCGGCGGATGCGGCTGTTGCAGCGGCAGCGGCGAAGACGTCGTCGCCGGGAATTTCCAGAACTCGCCTTCGTGCGCGTAATCGCCTTCCCAGAGTTTTTTCACGGCCGGAATGAGTTCGCGCATCCGTTGCCCGGCGCCCCAGGCGTCGAGCCCCGGCATCAGGCGCTCGTACTCGAACGAGTATGCGCCGCGCGCGATGCCCAGATCGAGACGGCCGCCCGTGATGATGTCGGTCATCGCGGCTTCGCCGGCGAGCTTGATCGGGTGCCAGAACGGCGCGACCACGGTGCCCGTGCCGAGCCGGACGCGCTTCGTCTTGTTGGCGAGATCGGCGATGTTGATGAACGGATTCGGCGCGATCGTGAAGTCCATGCCGTGGTGCTCGCCGGTCCAGACGGCGTGCATGCCGCCGCGATCGGCGATCTGGCAGAGCTCGACCATTTCGTCGTACAGCTGCTTTTGACTGGTCTGGTCGGAGACGCGCTCCATGTGAACGAAAAGCGAAAAACGCATGATGTGACCTTTCAGGAAAGAAGCGGGCGGACGGTGCCGGTGCTATGGTCGCCGAAGTACAAGCCGTAGCTCTTCAACTGGCGCTCCTTGCGGTAGCGTTGGAGCATGCTGGCGAGTGCGCTGTCCTGGAACGCTGCGGTCTCGATATCGTCGAGGCTCACGAAATGGCCAGAAGCGTCGCCCGCAACGGCGTGTTCGTCCGGTGCGCTGCAGAGGAACGAGATGTACTGGTAATGCGTTTCGGTATTGTTGTAGACCGAATAAATGAAGTTGGCCGATGCATCCGGCTGGTATTGCCTGAAGATATCGGCGAGCGCCTTGTCGGCGCCTTCCTTGCCGATTTCCTTCGAAGGCAGTGCCCATTTGTGATCGGCTGTCTTGACCATGAGCACCTGGTCGTCGCGCGCGATGATGGCGCTCACGATGACCTTTGGGCCCGCGATGACCTCGGCCGACAGCCTGGCCGGCGTGAAATAGCCGCCGCGATAGTAGCCGAGGCCCGCGTAGCCGGCGGAATGGAACGCCTCGACTTTGCCGATGATGAGTGCGTGGTCGCCCGCATCGATCACCGCGTGCGTCGTGCAGTCGAACCATGCGCTGACGTCGTCGATGAGCGGATTGCGATTGGGGCTCAACTGCCAGCCCACCTTGGCGAAGCGATCGTCGCTGGGACGGGCGAAGGTGTTGGACAGATCCTTTTGCCCTTCCGCGAGAATGTTGATCGCAAAGTGACCCGTGGTGGAGAACGTCTGGTAATTGCTCGACGTTTTCGCGATGCTCACCAGCAGCAGCGCAGGGTCCAATGACACGGACGAGAACGAATTCGCGGTGAAGCCGAGCGGCTGGCCATCCTCGCGAGCGGTGGTCACGATCGTCACGCCGGTCATGAATGCGCCGAACGCGTCGCGCAGTTCCCGGGTGTTGATCGTGGCGGTTTCCTGGGTGGTTGGCTGGCTCATATCATGCTTCCGACTTCAGGGTTTGCGCCTGCGGCTCGGTCTGCAACCAGGCGCGCAGGGCGCGATTGACTTCCTTGGGCGCGGTCAGGTTCACCATGTGGCGCTCGTTGTCGATCACCACGGCTTTGCCGGCCTGCGCCGCCTGCGCCATTTGCCTTGCCATCTCCGGCGTCGAATTCGGGTCGTCCGAACCGGTGAGCACGAGCGCCGGGCAGGCGATCGTGTGCCAGCCGTCGGCATACACTGCGTCGCCTCTGGCGAAAGCCGTGTAGGCCGTGGCGTAGCCCGCGAGGTCGACGGCCTGCAGCCAGGATTCGACCTTTTGGGCCGCGGCTTGTTGCGCTTCCTCGGCGTTGAACCAGCGCCGCAGCGGCGTTGCCACGTCGACGATTCCCGAGCGCAATTCGGCGGCGCGTCGCAGGACGGCTTCGCGCGCTTCTTCCGTGCGACGGTACACACCGTTCAGGACTGCCACGCGCTTGACGAGGTCGGGCCGGGTGACGGCCACGCCAGCGGCAATCAGCGAGCCCATCGAGTGGCCGGCCAGGTTGACGGGGCCGGCGTGAAGCGCCTCGACGAATTCGCTGGCCCACTGCACGAACTGCTGCAGGTCTGCGTTCGCCTCGAGCGCATCGCTCGTCCCGTGGCCCGGCATGTCGACCGCGATCACGCGGAATTCGCGCGACAGGTCTTCGATTTGCGGGTACCACGCGCTCGCCTGCATGCCTACACCGTGAATCAGGACCAGCGGCTCGCCGGCGCCCTGCTCGAGCCAGTGGACGACGCGCTTATTTGACAGCTGCAGGGTTCTTGACGTCATTTCCGAGCTCTGCGAGGTCTTTGTAGCGATCGCCAATGCGGTGATGCGGGCGGCCAGCGGTGGAGGCGCCAATGGCGATGACCAGTTCGTCGGCGGCCGGCGCATCGGGAATCGCGAACTGCAGCGTCAGGTAGTGCGAACGGCGGCCTTCGTCGTTCTTGTCCATCATCGGGATGAGCAGCGGGGCGTTCGCCGGGCCGCGCGTATTGTTGAAGGCGAGGTACGACTTGGCGCCCACGGCCGAGCGATAGATGTTGCCGAAGTGCAGGGTGTGGATCAGCGCGGACGCATGTTCGATCTCGCCGTCGAGACCGACGATCGCGCTCTTGCCGAACGCCTCGACCGCTTCGCCCGAACCGGCTTCGTCGAGGATCAGCTTGGTCAGGTGCTCGCTGAGTTGCGGCCCGAGTGCGCGAATCTCCGGCGACAGGTCTTCGACATAGCCGCGGCCGGCCCAGGGGTTCTTGATCACGGCAGCCGCGCCGATCATCTTCAGCGGCTTCGCAGCGGCCCTGTCGCCATCGACATGGATGGTCTCGACATGGAGGATGGTTTTGCGAATCAGGCTCATGGCACCTTTCCTTCGTGCGTTGAATGTGAGGTGCATTTTGGTATACCATGTTACGGCATGCCATGAGTGTTAACCCTCGACCGATAATCTTCGAAGGAAGGTGGAACAATGACCGCGTACTGGATGGCTCACGTGAAGGTCCTCGATCCCGCGAAATACAAGGACTACACGGATATCGCACCGCTGGCGTTCAAGAAGTTCGGCGCCGTTTTTCTCGCGCGTGGAGGCGCTTCGCAGGTGCTCGAAGGGGAGGCCTTCGAGCGCCATGTGGTGATCCAGTTCAGCGACATGCAGACGGCGCTCGCCTGCTATCACTCGCCCGAATATCAGGCGGCAAAGTCGAAGCGGGAGGGGCATTGCATCGCGCAGGTGGCGATCGTCGAAGGCCTGGGCGGCTGAGGGCGCTATAAGGTCAACGGTCTGGAAAGCTGGATGTCAGTTAGGTCATAATATGGCATTCCATGCCTGTGCCCGGCTCGCGCCCCGGTACACGCCCTTATCCGCTTCCGGACGCCGCCCATGCAAGACCTCAAAATCGATCGCAATGCCAAGACCCTGCGCGAACTGACGCTCGACAAACTGCGCGGCGCGATCGTGCAGGGGTATTTCCGGCCGGGCGCGCGACTCGTCGAGCGCACGTTGTGCGATGAGCTGGGCGTGAGCCGCACGGTGGTGCGCGAGGTGCTGCGGCATCTGGAGACCGAAGGGCTCGTCGAGACCGTGTCGCGGCAGGGGCCGGTGGTGGCGCGGCTCGATCCGGCGCAGGTGGGCGAGATCTACGAGTTGCGCGGCCTGCTCGAAGCCAATGCCGCGCGTGCCTGCGCCGAGGGCGCGACTCCCGAAGTCGTGCAGCGGCTGCGCGAGATTCGCGGCGCGATCGAAGAGGCGTTCGAGAAGCAAGAGTTGCCACGCGTGCTCGAGTACACCGAGCGCTTCTACGAAACCCTGTTCGAAGCCTCGGGAAAGCAGGTGTCGCTGACCGTCGTCAAGACGCTCAATGCGCGCATCAACCGCTTGCGCGCGTTGACCATCGCCATGCCGGGGCGCGGTGGCGACTCGAATCGCGAGATGAACCAGTTGCTCGACGCGATCGAGCGGCGCGATGGCGACGCGGCCTCCGCGGCATCGTTCGCGCACATCAAGCGGGTTTCCGAGCTGGCCTTGTCGGCGCTCGCGAAGCAGAACGCGTTAGCGGGGGAGAGTTAACGCTTCCTCGACGGGAATCGACGCGCGGGAATTGAAGCGCGGGATTCGCAACCCAAGGCCGCCGGCAAAAAACCGGCGGCCTTTTGTTTTTGTCTGCGGATTGTTCTCATGGTATTCCATAATACGGTGGTCATTGTTGTGGACCATAAGATGGAATACCATAATCTCATCGAACAACGCAGCGATCCCAGGAGCACGCCATGGCCGAGTCAACCGGGCAAACCACGAAACAGGCATTCGACACGGCCGGATTGCGTCGGGCTCCGGGTTCGTTCGTCACCGGGGTGAGCGTCGTCGCGACGATCCAGCCCGACGGCTCGCCGTTGGGCTATTGCCGTGGCGCGTCCGCGAATTTCCGTCTTTCGCAGGATGCGCTGGCCGCGGCGGGCGGGCGCGCGCACGTGGGCGCGATTCTGGAGCACCGCGACGGGCTCGTGCTCGTCGACACGGCGCAAGGACTGCGCTTGCCGAGCGGCATCGAGCTCGAACCGGCAAGCGACCCCGCGAGCCTGCGCGGTGTGCTCGCGAAGCTTGGGCTCAGGGCGCATCTCGACTTCCTCTTCGCCGTATTCGAGGCGGGCGGCGAGCGGGAGCCGGGCGTGCATATCTATTACCGAGGCCGTGCGATTCACACCGCCTCGCCCTGGTTCGACAGCAGCATCCGCATCGTGCCGCTCGGGCAGATTCCGTGGCACGAAATCACCGACGCCGCCGTGCGCTCGATGCTCGAACGCTATGTGCGCGAACGCAGGCAGGACGCGTACGGCATCTATGTCGGCGATACGGAGGCCGGGACCGTGCAAACGCTCGCCCTCGAGCATTGAAGGCCTCTGCCGAAACCCGCGTGCTGCGCGCGAGCCGCCCTCGCGCGATCACGACGAAGCCCCGCACAACAAGATCATGAAGCCGGCGCGGTTCGCGCCGCCGGCCCGAATACGCGTGCTCGAACGGCTGCCGTCCGGTGGCCGCGATGCGCAACCGTTTCCCTTGGAGAGAGACCATGAGCAGCAGAAGCATTCCGCGTTTTGCATCGTCGCGTTTGGCCTGTTTCGCACCGTTGGCCGCACTCTGCGCAACGGCGCTTGCGGCGCCCCCCGCGCTGGCCGCGGACCCGATCGTGTTCACGAGCTGGGGCGGCACGACGCAATCGTCGCAACAGAAGGATTGGGCGCAGCCCTTCACCCAGGCGAGCGGCATCAACGTGCTGATGGACGGCCCGACCGACTACGGCAAGCTCAAGGCGATGGTCGACAGCGGCAACGTGAGCTGGGACGTGGTCGACGTGGAAGGCGACTTTGCTTATGCCGCGCAAAAGGACGGCCTGATCGAGCCGATCGACTACTCGGTGGTGAAGAAAGCCGACCTGGACCCGCGCTTCACGACGCCCGACGCGGTGGGCAGCTTCTATTACTCGTTCGTGCTCGGCTACAACAAGGCGAAGTACACCGGCGCGCAGCCGCAAACCTGGGCGGATCTCTTCGACACCAAACGCTTCCCGGGCAAGCGCACGTTCTACAAGTGGTCGGCGCCGGGCGTGCTGGAAATCGCCTTGCTGGCCGACGGTGTGCCGCCCAGCAAGCTCTATCCGCTCGACCTCGACCGCGCGTTCAAGAAGCTCGACACGATCAAGAGCGACATCGTCTGGTGGAGCGGCGGCGCGCAGTCGCAGCAACTGCTGGCTTCGGGCGAAGCGCCCATCGGCATGTTCTGGAATGGCCGCTTGCGCGCGCTCGCGCAGACCGGCGTGCCGGTGGGCATTTCGTGGAACCAGAACCTGACCGCCGCCGACATGCTCGTGATTCCCAAGGGTACGAAGCATCGCGACGAAGCGATGAAGTATCTCGCCGCCGCAACGAGCGCGCAGGCCCAGGCGAAATTCGCGACCGACACGGGCTACGCGCCGATCAACGTGAAGTCGGCCGCGCTCATGCCGCCCGCCATTGCGAAGACGCTACCCGATCAGTACAAGACCTCGCAGATCAACCTGGACATGAAGTACTGGGCCGAGCATCGCGATGCGATTGCGAAGCGCTGGTACGCGTGGCAGTCGAAATAAGCAAGCCCGCGCAGAGGCTGGACACGAGAACCGATCAGGATACCGAATCGAAGCGGCGCAACAGAAAACATCGTGCAGGAAACATCGTGCAGGAGACATCATGCCCAACGTAATGAGTACCGTCGCGCATCCGGGCGCGACGCCCGCGCGCAAGCGGCGCGACTGGCGCAGCATCCGGCTGCTGACGCCGGCCATGCTGCTGCTCGTGATCTTTTTCCTGCTGCCGGTGCTCTCGCTGCTGTTGCGCAGCGTGCTCGAGCCGACACCGGGCTTGCATAACTACCAGCAACTCCTTGGCTCCACGACGTATTTGCGCGTGTTCGGCAATACGTTTCTGGTGGCGACGGTCGTGACGCTCGTCACGCTGCTCGTGGGTTTTCCGATGGCATGGCTGCTCGCCATCGCGCCACGCAAGCTCAGCTCGGTGCTGTTCGCGATCTTGCTGCTCTCGATGTGGACCAATCTGCTCGCGCGGACGTTCGCATGGATGGTGCTGCTGCAGGAGACGGGGCCGATCAACCGCGTGCTGCTGGCGATTGGCGTGATTCATGAGCCGCTCTCGCTCGTGAACAACCTTACCGGCGTGACGATCGGCATGACCTACATCATGCTGCCGTTCCTCGTGATGCCGCTGCATGCCACGTTGCGCGGCATCGATCCCTCGACGCTGCGCGCAGCGTCGGTGTGCGGGGCGAGCCGCTGGCAGGCGTTCTGGCGCATTCTCGTACCGCTCGCGATGCCGGGCGTGGCCTCGGGCGCGCTGATGGTGTTCGTGATGGCGCTGGGCTACTTCGTCACGCCCGCGCTGCTGGGTGGTCCGTCTTACATGATGCTCGCGGAGCTGATCGCACAGCTCGTGCAGGAACTGCTGAACTGGGGCCTTGCAGGCGCGGCGGCATTCGTGCTGCTCGCCGTGACGCTCGCGCTCTATGCGTTGCAACTGCGCTTCACGAGCAGTGCGCGCGCCGCTACGGGAGGCCGCTGACATGTTGCTGGATTTCGACCGTCTAGGCGCGCTGCGCTGGGTGCTCACGGCCGTGGGCGCTGCCGTCGCGCTTTTTCTCCTGCTGCCGATCGTCTTCATCGTCGCGCTCTCGTTCGGCGATTCGCAGTGGCTCATCTTTCCGCCGCCGGGCTGGACGCTCGAGTGGTACCGGCAGCTTTTCACGGACCCGGGCTGGATCGACTCGCTGCTCACGAGCGCGAAGATCGCCGTGATCGTCACCGTGCTTTCCGTCACGATCGGCTTTCTCGCTTCACTCGCGCTCGTGCGCGGCACCTTTCGCGGCCGCGAGGCGGTACGGGGTTTCTTTCTCACGCCGATGGTGCTGCCCGTCGTCGTTCTTGCCGTCGCGCTCTACGCGTTCTTTCTGCGCATCGGCCTGAACGGCACGATGACCGGGTTCGTGATCGGCCATCTGATCATTGCATTGCCGTTCTCGATCATTTCGATCAGCAACTCGCTCGTGAGCTTCGATACGGCGCTCGAAGATGCCGCGCTCATTTGCGGCGCGTCGCCGCTCACGGTGAAGCTGCGTGTCACGCTTCCCGCGATCCGGCTGGGGCTCTTTGCGGCCGCGATATTCGCGTTCCTCGCGTCGTGGGACGAAGTCGTGGTGTCGATCTTCATGTCGAGCCCGACATTGCAAACGCTGCCCGTGCGTATCTGGTCGACGCTGCGGCAGGACTTGACGCCCGTGGTGGCGGCCGCGTCTTCGCTGCTCGTCGGATTGACGACCGTATTGATGCTGGCGGGCGCCGTGGTGCGCCGCGCACGCGCTAACTGAGGTAACCACGCCATGACTGCATTCCTGCAAATCCAGCGCCTGCGCAAGACTTACGACGAGGTCGTCGCCATCGACCAGGTTTCGCTCGATGTGCGCAAAGGCGAATTCATGACTTTTCTCGGACCTTCGGGGTCGGGCAAGAGCACGACGCTTTATATCGTCGCGGGCTTCCAGGAGCCGACCGAAGGGCGCGTGCTGCTCGACGGCAAGCCCCTGCTTGCGGTTGCGCCGCACAAGCGCAACATCGGCATGGTGTTTCAGCGCTATACGCTGTTCCCGCATCTCACGGTAGGCGAGAACGTGGCATTCCCGCTGCGCGTGCGCGGTCGCCCCGATGCCGAAATCAAGGCGAAGGTGGCAAAGATGCTCGCGCTCGTGCATCTCTCCGAGTGCCGCGACCGTATGCCCGCTCAGCTCTCGGGCGGACAGCAGCAGCGTGTCGCCATCGCGCGCGCGCTCGCCTACGACCCGCCCGTGCTGCTGATGGACGAGCCGCTCTCCGCGCTCGACAAGAAGCTGCGCGAGGAAATTCAGCTCGAATTGCGCCGCATTCATCAGGAGACCGGCGTGACGATTCTCTATGTCACGCACGATCAGGAGGAGGCGCTGCGTCTCTCGGACCGTATCGCGGTTTTCAACAAAGGACGTATCGAGCAGATCGGCACCGGCGAGGAACTTTACGCGAATCCGGCGTCGCGCTTTGTCGCGAGCTTCATCGGCAATTCGAATTTTCTGCCTGTGAAGGTGACGAAGAACAGCGACGGGCGCATGAACGGCGTGCTTCCCAACGGCCTTGAAATGACTTCGGATGCGTTTCATCCGACGCTCGCCGCCGGCGACGAAGGTGCGCTGATGATTCGCCCGGAGCAGATGCGCATCAGCTCGCTGCAACGCGCAAGCGGCACGGCGGGCCTGCCCGTGACCGTGCGCGACGTCACCTATCTTGGCGACGCCATGCACTACGCGGTGGCGACGCCGTGGCAGCAGGAGATCTCGATTCGCATGCCGGCGGCGCATCGCCACGACAGCGGCATTGAGATTGGCGCGCAGGCGCTCGTCGACTGGGACGCGCGCGACGTGCGCCTCTTCGCCCAGGCTTGACGATGGCCGCCATGAGTCACGCACTGTCATCGCTGAAGGTCCAGCGTCCCACGGCCACGTTGCGGGAACTCGCGCTCGAGAAAATGCGTACCGCCATCCTGGAGGCGCATTTCCAGCCGGGCGAGCGTCTGGTCGAGCGCGCGCTATGCGAGATCCTGGGCGTAAGCCGCACCGTCGTGCGCGAGGTCTTGCGGCATCTGGAAACGGAAGGGCTGGTCGACTCGCTGCCGAACCAGGGGCCGATTGTCGCCGTTCTCGACTTCGCGACGGCGGCCGAGATCTACGAGATACGCGCGTTGCTGGAGGGCGAGGCCGCCATGGCCTGCGCGCTGCATGCCGACGCGTTTATCGTCGCGGATCTGGGGGCCTGCATCGACCGGATCCAGCAGGCTTTCGAAGCACAGGATCATCAGTCGGTGAAGGCGCTTACCACGACCTTCTACGAGCGCATGTTCGTCGCCGGGAAGAAGCATGTGGCATGGGAGATTGTGCAGTCGTTGACCGCGCGCATCAACCGCTTGCGAGCGCTGACGATTGCTTCCGATGACCGTGGGCGTCAGGCCGTCGACGAGATGCGCCGGATTCTCGCGGCTATCGCGGCAGGAAACGGCGCGGCAGCGCGCGAGGCGGCAATCGCGCACGTCCACAGGGTGGCCGAGATCGCGCGCAAGCTGTTGGCCCAGGGGCACGAGAACGCTTCGTGGCGTCAGGCAGGGTAACGCGCCTCGCGGCTCGATACGCAAAGGCTGGGCATCGTCTCGATCCGAATGCGTCCACGAAGCCAGTAATTAGTCATGCGAATCAGAAAATACGTCAACCACAAACTGGAGGAGAAAGCGTGAAAAGCAGTGACTTCAAGAGGCATCTGGCTTACGCGCTGTTGGGGAGTTCGTTTATTGCTGGGAGCGCCCACGCACAGTCGTCGGTCACCCTTTATGGCGTGATCGACGAAGGCATCGACTATGTCAGCAACAGCGGCGGTCACTCGCTGTGGCGTATGCGCGATGGCACTTACGATGGAGTCTATGGTAGCCGCTGGGGATTGAAAGGCACGGAAGATCTTGGCGGCGGACTCAGCGCATTGTTCAAGCTCGAATCGGGCTTCAGCACGGAAAACGGACAGAGCCGCCAGGGTGGGCTGCTGTTTGGCCGCCAGGCCTACGTGGGCCTTTCCGATACGCGTTGGGGCACCGTCACGCTGGGCCGCCAGTACGATTCGGTGGTGGACTATCTGCAACCCCTCACCGCGCCCGGGCAGCTCGGCGGACCGCTCGTGCACGCGGGCGATATCGACAATACGGACAACTCGTTCCGCGTGAACAATGCGATCAAGTACGCGAGCCCCAGGATCGGTGGCCTGACCTTCGGTGGCCTGTACTCCTTCACCAACACCAATGCGCCGGGTCGCGGCACGACGGGGCTCTGGAGTGTCGGCGCGAATTATTCGTTCGGTTCACTTAGCATTGCCGGCGCGTACCTGTACGCGAAACAACCGGCGTTGCTGTTGACGGATGGGGACTACGTGAGCAACACGACGGGCGCCGCAATTGGCGCGAGCGGCCCGTTCAGCTATGTCGGCAATCCGCAGAACGAGCAGATTTTCGGCGCGGGACTCAATTACGCGCTCGGCTCCGCGACGCTCGGCCTCGACTACACGAACACGAAATTCAACGAGGCCAACGGCACGAATGGCACGGTGATCTTCACCAACTACGAAGCGTGGGGCCGCTACAACCTGACGCCCGCGTGGTACGTCGGCGCGCAATACGTCTACACGCACGGCAATATCGGCTACGACCAGGCGGTTCCGATCTATCACCAGGTGGGGCTCACGACCTCCTGGTCGCTCTCCAAACGCACGGCGCTCTATGCGATGGGCGTGTGGCAGAAGGCGGCGGGTGCGGCAACGTACGCAGACATCTTCGACGGCTCCGTGGGGTCGGCTTCGTCGAACAATCACCAGATCGCGTTGCGAGTCGGCATGTACCACCAGTTCTGAGCGCGCAACGGCGCCGCCATCGCGCGCGGCGTTGGATGCTTTTGCCTATGAAGACTTGCGGCCCGAGTCCCGCTCGGGCCGATCGATGAACTTTTATCCCCCCGGAAGGAACAATCGTGGAATTGAAAACCCTGTTGAAGGACGCGGCGCTCTTGCGCCATCAGGCTTATATCGATGGGCAATGGTGCCCGGCCGATTCGGGCGCGAGCATCGACGTGCTCGACCCGGCAACGGGTGCGACGCTTGGCGGCGTGCCTTTGATGGGAGAGGCCGAAACTTCGCGCGCGATCGACGCCGCGAATGCTGCGTGGCCCGCGTGGCGAGCGCGGACGGCGAAGGAGCGTGCGCGCATCTTGCGCCGCTGGTACGAGCTCATGATCGAACACGCCGACGATCTCGCGCTGATCCTCACAGCGGAGCAGGGCAAGCCGCTGGCCGAGGCAAAAGGCGAAATCGTCTATGGTGCTTCGTTCATCGAATGGTTTGCCGAAGAGGGCAAGCGCGTGGCGGGCGACACGCTCGCCACGCCGGCCTCGGACAAGCGCCTCGTCGTGATCAAGGAGCCCGTGGGCGTATGCGCTGCGATCACGCCATGGAATTTCCCCAACGCGATGATCACCCGCAAGGTGGGGCCGGCGCTCGCAGCAGGCTGTCCCATTGTCGTGAAGCCTGCCGAGGCCACGCCGTTTTCGGCGCTCGCGCTCGCGGTGCTCGCGGAGCGCGCCGGCGTGCCCAGGGGCGTGCTCAATATCGTCACCGGCGACCCGAAGGCGATCGGGCACGCCATGACGAGCAGCCCCGTGGTGCGCAAGCTGTCGTTCACCGGTTCGACAGGCGTGGGCCGGTTGCTGATGGCGCAAAGCGCGCCCACGGTGAAGAAAGTGACGCTCGAACTCGGCGGCAATGCGCCCTTCATCGTATTCGACGATGCCGATCTCGACGCCGCGGTGGCAGGCGCAATCGCTTCGAAGTACCGCAATAACGGACAGACGTGCGTCTGCACCAATCGCTTCTATGTGCACGAGCGGGTTTACGACGCGTTCGCCGCGAAGCTGGCCACGGCCGTACAGGGCCTGAAGGTAGGGCACGGAGCGGAAGCCGGCGTCACGTTGGGGCCGCTCATCAACGAAGCGGCCGTCAAAAAGGTCGAGGCGCATATCGCGGACGCACTCGACAAAGGCGCGACGCTTGCCACAGGTGGCAAGCGGCATGCGCTCGGACATGGCTTCTTCGAGCCCACGGTGCTGGTCGACGCCACGGCGCAGATGGCGGTTGCGAGAGAAGAGACGTTCGGGCCGCTCGCGCCGCTGTTCCGTTTTTCGAACGACGAAGAGGTGGTGAAGCTTGCCAACGACACGGAGTTCGGACTTGCCGCTTACTTCTACAGCCGCGATATCGGGCGCGTCTGGCGGGTAGCCGAGCAGCTCGAATACGGCATGGTGGGCATCAATACGGGCCTGATTTCGAACGAGGTCGCGCCTTTCGGCGGCGTGAAGCAGTCGGGGCTGGGCCGCGAAGGTTCGCACTACGGCATGGATGATTATCTGGTCATCAAATACCTGTGCATGGCGGTTTGATCGTCGGTTCGTTTGACTGAATTGCCGGTGCTGGCCTGGCGGCTGCGATCGCCGTACTTGCCGTTCCTCGAAGCCGCTCAGGTGTCGAGTGAGGCGGGAGCGCAGTTCATCCATGCTGCTTAGCCCTCCTCACTGGAACCTTTGCCGGCCACGCTGACGATGAGCTTCGTGAGCGAGCGCGCGGGCTCACTGAGGCTTCCGCGCGCCCGATGCACGAGCCCAACGTCGCGGTGGAACGTGTGTTCCCCCAGGTCGATGGCGCGAACTGCCGCTGGCCATCGCCTGTGCGTTGCCACCTCGGGCACCAGCGCCACGCCAAGCCCGTTTGCGACCAAACGCACGATGGCTTCCAGTTCGTCGACTTCGCAGACTTCTTGCACCGAAAAGTGCATGCCCCGCAGAAAGCGGTCTACCAGCCGCCCGCCGAACGAAGTGCGGTCATACCGAATGAACGGCCGATTCGACAGGAGCTCCGCCCAATCTTCCCTGGGTGCGTTCCGGGGCACAAGCAGGCGAAATGGCTCGCTCGCCAGCGTCGTCCAGCGAAGGTCGCTGTGAAGCGAGAACGGCGGACGGATAATGGCTGCCATGTCGATTTCGCCGGCATCGACCAAATTGACCAGTTCCATCGAGAGGCCCGGAATCACGCGCGAGCGAGCATCGGGGTTTTGTCGATGGAACTTCGTTAGCGCGTCAGGCAGAAGCGAGCGCTGAAGCGAAGCGATGGCTCCAATGCTAACGACCACATTGACCGGATTGCCGGTGGGGGGCGTTCCCAGGCTGTTGTACATCCGGATGAGTTCCTGGGCCTGCGAAAGAATCTGCTCCCCGGTCTTGTTCAAATGCGCGGACCGTCCGCTGCGATCAAACAGCGAAAGACCCAGTTCGGTTTCCAGCCGCTGCATTTGCGCACTTACTGCAGCTTGCGTGAGCCCGATTTTGTCGCCGGCGGCCGCGAAGGTGCCTTCTCTGGCCACCACGATCAGGGTCTTCAACTCCCGAATCATAGATAAATCCTTTTTGTGAATATGGGCGATATCTATTGATTTTAGTTTGATGTCTCGCTTTCTACAATTTCCGGAGGCTTGCGACTGCCCCGGGCTCTTTGCGGGAAACAGACCGTCTCGCGCAACTTCGTGCGCTCCCAGGATTAACCCTCAGTCGCGTCCTTGAACGGCGCTCGTTTTTGCGCCCAAATTGGGGCATGTCGTTCCTTCCCCAGGCGTTCGGGGAGATTTCCCGAGCGTCCTGAGCGCCTTGAGTGGCGCGTCGATCGGCTCTGCGCCGTGAATGGCGATGGCTTTGCACCAAGGTGGTCAAAGCTCGATTCATAGAAATTTTTTTGGCTCAGTAAAAATATATATCGTTTTTCCTGAGTTTTTGAATCGGTAGACTCGGTTTCATGGTGAACGACGGCGACGAGCACCGCCGTACGCGACACGAGGTTCCCCGGAGACAGGCAACGAACCCGGTCCGCCATATTCATCGGTGAATCGCTGATTCCCGTGACCTGCGGACTTCAATCAAATTGAGCTTATGAAACGAATTCTTGTCGCCAATCGCGGAGAGATTGCCTGCCGAATTATCAAGGCAGCTCACGGATTGGGTATTGAAACTGTTGCGGTCTATTCGGATGCCGATAAAGATTCGAAACACTGCGAAATGGCGGACATCGCCGTGCACGTTGGCCCGGCCCCAGCGGCCCAAAGTTACTTGAACGTGCAGGCGGTGCTGGACGCCGGGGCCGCGAATGGCGCGGACGGCGTGCATCCCGGGTACGGCTTCCTTTCCGAGAATACGGAATTCGCGCGCTCGGCCGAAGCGCGCGGCATGACGTGGATAGGCCCGTCGACCGCCTCCATCGAGAATATGGGCGACAAGAATCGCGCTCGCACGATTGCTGAAGCGTGCGGTGTCCCCGTGCTCCCCGGCAGCATTCGCTTCTCACCCGACGATCTTGAGAAGCTTGAACAGGAAGCCGACCGAGTTGGCTTTCCGCTGCTCGTGAAAGCCTCCGGTGGCGGCGGTGGCATCGGCATGAAGCGCGTTGATGCCATGGACGCACTGCGCGCAACGGTGATGACCACGCAAGCGCTTGCCGCCAAGGCATTCAACGATGCGGGTGTCTATCTCGAGCGCTACGTTCCGCGCGCTCGTCACATCGAGATTCAGGTGTTCGGTTACGGCGACGGCACGGCGGTACATCTGTTCGAGCGCGAGTGCTCCATCCAGCGGCGCTTTCAGAAGATCGTGGAAGAAAGCCCGGCGCCCGGTCTGCCGCCCGATGTGCTAGCGCGAATGGAATCCGCAGCTGTTGCGCTCGCTGAGAACCAGCGCTACAGCGGCGCCGGCACGGTCGAATTCATCGTCGACGCGAACACGAACGAGTTCTTCTTTCTGGAGATGAACACGCGCATTCAAGTCGAACATGGTGTCACTGAAGCCATCACGGGATGGGATCTCGTGCAAGCGCAAATCCTGTTGGCCGCTGGCCGCCTGAAGCGACTCGAGCAAAGCGCAATCCGTCGTCGTGGCGCCGCGCTCGAATGCCGTCTCTATGCCGAGAATCCGGCGAAGAACTTCATGCCGTCGCCGGGGAAACTCGCGAAATTCGCGCTGCCGGAAGCCATCGACGGATTGCGCATCGACACCGGCGCACGCACGGGCGACTCGATCTCGCCGTTTTACGATCCGATGATTGCGAAGCTCATCTCGTCGGGAAGCGATAGAGCGCAAGCGCTGGCCGTCATGGCAGCGGCCCTCGGGCAACTGAAAATCGACGGAATCAAGCACAACGGTGAATTCCTGTCGGCGTTGATTCAGCACCCCGAGTTTGTCGCGGGACGCGTCGACACGGGGTTCGTTCAGCGCGAAATCACGAACCTGCTCGCAGCAGCAAGCGGCGCGGCGCAAGACGGAGTCGCGGCATGAACGGCGTCAACAGCACCGCTGTTTCGACTACTTGCCGGTTGCGTCATTCGGGCGAGCGGACGGTAATCGTCGAGGTGCAGTCGAGCGATCGTGTTGCCGCCAATCGCATCGCGCGTGAAATGGCCGCTCGAATCGCGGCGGCCAACTACCCGTTCATTCACGACATCGTTCCCGCGATGACGACCGTGGGCGTTCACTACGACCCGCATCGCGTTGACATGGATTCAAACGACACGCTTCCGTATCGAGTGGTCGAAAGCTTGCTTGCGCAGATCATCAACACCAGCGGCGAGCGCTCGACGGATACCGGCCGTGTGGTAGACATTCCCGTCTGCTACGGCGGCGAATACGGTTCCGACCTCGCGGAAGTCGCGCAGCGCTGCGGATTGTCGGTCGATGACGTGGTGAAGCTTCACTCCGGCGAACTCGCCAACGTGATGATGATTGGTTTCGCGCCAGGCCATCCGTACATCGGACTGCTTGATGAAAAGCTGGCTCCTTCGCGCCGGGCTACGCCGCGTACCGCAGTGCCACCGGGGTCGATCGGTCTCGCCAATCGCCAGAGTGTCATCTATCCGGTGACGCTGCCCGGCGGGTGGAACCTCATCGGCCGGACGCCTCTGCGGATGTTCGACCCGTCGCGGTGCGAGCCTTGCCTGCTTCAGGCTGGCGATAAGGTTCGCTTCGTTGCCATTAGTCCGGCCGAGTTTGATGCCTTGAATGAGCATGCAGGAGCGACGCGATGAGCATTGAAGTGTTGAAACCGGGCGCGCTGACCACGCTTCAGGACCTGGGACGTCGCGGTTTTCAAAAGCTCGGCGTTCCGGTCAATGGCGTCATGGATGAACGTGCTCATCGACTGGCGAATGCGCTGGTTGGCAACGCGCAGAGCGAGGGAACCCTGGAAGTGACCTTGATGGGCCCGACGTTGCGATTCGCGGTGGATGCGCTCATCGCGGTGACCGGCGCGGATCTCGACGCCAAGGTGAATGGCGAGCCGTTGCCGCTCGACAAGGCAACGGCCGTTACCGCAGGCAGCGAGTTGGCATTCGGCAAGCGTCGTTCGGGCGTGCGCGCGTACATTGCCGTTCGCGGCGGTTATCGAGTCGATCCTGTCATGGGTAGCGTGAGCCTCTTCGCGCGCGGCGGCTATGGTGGATTCGCCGGTCGAGCACTTGCCAGGGGCGACGTGATTGCGCTAAACGATTCGTCGGAAAAGGATGCGTCGAGCGTCGGCAGAAAGCTTGCTGCATTCTCCCAGGATGTTCTCGCTGATGTCGACGCGCCAATCCGGGTGACGGCCGGGCGCGAGTGGGAGCGCTTTAACGCAGCGTCGCAGGATGCGTTTCAGCAAGCGTCGTTTCGCCTGACTCCGAATTCGGACCGCATGGGTTTTCGACTCGAGGGGCCTGCGCTCGAGCTCGCGCAAGCCGCCCAGATGGAATCGGAAGCTTTGGGTTTCGGAGCCATTCAGGTGCCGGCGGACGGCAACCCCATCGTGTTGATGGCCGACCGTCAAACCACGGGGGGCTATCCGAAGATTGCGCAGGTCTGCGCAGTGGATTTGCCTCGTCTCGCTCAAAAAATGCCGGGGGAGTCGATTAAATTCAAGGTTATCGGCATCGACGACGCTCAACGTCTGCTTCTGTCGCAGGCGCGTACGTTTGCCGCCTGGGAGGCGTGAGCATGCCGAGCATCGATTTCAACAGCGACATGGGCGAGAGCTTCGGCATATACCGGCTCGGCACCGATCGTGAAGTGCTTCGGCATGTCACGTCGGCCAATATCGCCTGCGGGTTTCACGCGGGTGATCCGCGAACCATCAAAGCGACCGTTCGCGCGGCCGTCGAGGCCAACGTCGCGATTGGGGCGCATCCCGGCTACGACGACTTGCAGGGTTTCGGTCGCCGCCCGATTCAGATGAGCGCCGACGAGATTTACGACATCACCGTGTATCAGATTGGGGCGGTGAAAGCCTTCGCCGAAGCCTGTGGTGGGCGTTTGGCCCATGTGAAAGCCCATGGCGCGCTGTATAACGTTGCGGCGCGCAATCACGAAGTCGCTACGGCGCTTTGCGCCGCCGTTCGCGATGTCGACAGTCGTCTGATTTTCTTCGGTCTTTCCGGATCGAAGCTCGTCGATGCCGCCAACGAGGCGGGCTTGCATTGCGCGCAGGAAGTCTTCGCCGACCGCACGTACCAGGATGATGGTTCGTTGACGCCGCGCGGCGACCCCCGCGCCATGATTACGGACGTCAATATCGCGGTCGAGCAGGTCCTGACGATGCTTGAAGGCAAGCGCGTCCGTTCGGTGAACGGAGCATGGGTCGACGTGCAGCCGGATACCCTCTGCATCCACGGCGATCAGCCAGGCGCCGCCGGGTTTGCGGCAGCGGTGAGCGCGGCGCTCAAGGCCGCCGGCGTCGCCATAAAAGCTCCGAATCTCAAGCCACGAGTTTAAAGACCCTCATGACAAAACCCCCTATCTCCATCGTCGCAGAAACAACCGGCTCTCTCTGGAAGATTGTCGCTCAGCCGGGCGAGCATCATGAAGCCGGCGCCGAGCTTTTCGTTCTCGAGTCCATGAAAATGGAGATTCCCGTGGAGGCCGATGTGTCGGGTACCGTCAACGAGTATCACGTTGCGGAAGGCGACATTGTCGAGGAAGGACAAGTCGTAGCCACGTTCACTCCTGACTGACATTGCCCGTCGTTTGGTGGATGCCTTTACCAGGCATCCTGGCGATGTACCCATGCCGTTGTATGGTTATCCTAACTGGTTGGTGATATGTCTAACGCTTCGTCTGCCGCTCTTGAGCCCCACGCTTCTCCTGCCGGGTCTGCGTCGACTGCGATGGCGCGCAAGGCAGCGGTTGCTGCCGCCGCCGGAACCGCAATCGAATACTACGAATTCGGCGTGTACGGCTACATGGCGGCGATTATCGGGCCATTGTTTTTTCCATCGGATAAGCCTACTGCAGCGCTGTTGTCCGTGCTGGCCATATTCGGTAGTGCCTTCCTCATGCGACCCATCGGGGGCATTGTTCTCGGCCGTCTGGGCGACCGGATGGGACGCAAGTCGGTCTTGCTGACGACGGTTATCGGCATGGGCATTGCGACTGCGGCTGTCGGCGTGCTGCCCGTTGCATCGGTCGCGGGAATCGTGGCGCCGGTCGCGCTGTTGCTCGTGCGCCTGGCCCAGGGATTTTTCTCGGGTGCCGAAGTCACCGGCTCGGCCGCATACGTGGCCGAGTGCGCGCCGCGTGGCCGGCGCGGTTTCTATGGGGCGGCGACTCCTGTAGGCGTGGCCATTGGCGGCGCCCTGGCGGCCGCCGTCTGCGGCTTGACCACGGGCCTGATGAATAGCGCCCAACTGCATGATTGGGGCTGGCGCGTTCCCTTTCTGATGGCGCTGCCACTGGTACTCCTCTCCGCGTTCATGCGCCATCGAATCGAAGAGTCGGCCGTGTTTCGTCGCGCCGCCGAGACGAGCGGACCCGTGAAGGCGCCTCTTGCCGATGTTTTTCGCAACCACTGTCCGGCGATGCTCCGCGTGTTCCTGATTTCTTTCGCGCAGAACGTCGGCTACTGGGTTGGCTTCGTGTTCATGAGCATCTACCTCATTACCTACCTGAAGTACGACAAGGCGATGGTGTATTGGTCGATGTCGTTCGTGAGCATTGCCATGGCGATGCTGATGCCGATGTGGGGCGGCTTGTCGGATCGCATCGGCCGCAAGAGGGTGCTCTACATCGGATTCGCCGCATATGCGATCCTGGTTCTGCCGATGATGATGCTGATGAATCTGCATAGCACTGTTCTGACGCTCATCGCTTTGTTCGTTGTTGCGTTGCCGATGCCGATTGTTCAATCGGTAGGTTACCCGACGTACGCCGAACAATTTCCGACGCGGGTTCGCTACACGGGTATGGCGTTCAGTTTCAACTTCGGCACGATCTTGGGCGGCGGGGTGACGCCGTACATCGCCACCTCCATCATCGGTCATACTAACAATCTGCTCAGTCCGGCTTTTCTGCTGATCGTTGCGTCCATCATCGGATTCGTGACCTTGATAGGGGTTCGTGAGACCGCAGACGAGGCATTGGCCTGATCGGGCCGTTCCGCAACAAACCATCAACAGCGCAACAGAGGGCAATGTGCTTGATACGAACATGGTGAATAGGCGTCACGATGCCTCCGTACTCAGCGCTCGCGCAGAGCGACTGCGGATTCGTTCGGGATACAGCGGCAACACCAGCGGAATGGCGCCGGGATTTGGCCAGGGAAATCTGGTCATTCTCCCACGCGATTGGGCGGAAGACTTCAAGCAGTTTTGTCGCGCCAATCCAACTCCTTGCCCACTGATCGGGATGACCGAAGAGGGTAGCAGCCTGGTTCCCACGCTCGGAGACGATGTCGACCTGCGGACGGATCTGCCTCGCTATCGCGTATGGAAGGATGGCAATCTGGAGCGCGAGGTCACTGACATTTCGGATTTGTGGTGTCAGGATTTCGTCGGCTTCGTCATTGGATGTTCTCTGTCGTTCGAATTTGCCTTGCAGAATGCGGGGCTTGAGGTACGGCACGTCGACGAACAAAAGGTCGTTCCGATGTATCGCACCTCGATTGCGACCAGGCCGGTCGGAAGGTTCTCCGGTCCGATGATTGTTTCGATGAGGCCATACACTCCCGAGCAGATACAAGTTGCCTATGACGTGTGCTCCAGGCTTCCCGGTGCGCATGGCGCGCCGGTACATGTGGGCGACCCGTTGCAGATTGGCATTCGGGACGTCGATTGCCCCGACGAAGGCGAGCGCACAGAGATCAAGGATGGCGAGGTTCCTGTCTTCTGGGGTTGCGGCGTGACTCCGCAGGCTGCGGTGATGGCGGCACGTCCGCCCATCTGCATCACGCATTCGCCCGGCTATATGTTGCTTTGCGAAGTTCGCACCGAGGATTTACAGCTCGTTTGAGCGCCAGGTAGTGGGCTTTTTTCCTCTGTCACCGTTTTCCATCCAACAATATTTTTTGTATAGAGGGAAAAAATATATTGCTTTTGTTTTTGCGACTCGCGTCATAGTATTAATCCGAATGCGATGGGGCGCTATGTTGCGAGTCGCACTATGGCGACCAGGCCAGTATCAACCAGGCTTGGCTGCTCCCTACAATCACGTTCGTTCGGGTCGATCGCACGACGGACACGTTACAACCTGGTCCTGTAAAACGATGAGTCTCTCTCCCTTCCACCTTGCCATTCCGGTGTTTGATCTTCCCGCTGCGCGCCGCTTCTACGGTGAGGTTTTCGGCCTTCCAGAAGGCCGCTCCAGCAAGCAGTGGGTCGATTTCGACTTCTACGGCCACCAACTGGTGATTCACGAGCAACCGAAGACGCCGTCACAGGAAAAACTCAATAGCAATCCAGTCGACGGACACGATGTTCCCGTGCCGCATTTCGGCATCGTGCTGAAGTGGGAGGAATGGGAAGCGCTGGCCGAGCGCTTGAAATCGTTCGGCACCCAGTTCGTCATCGAACCGTACATCCGATTCAAGGGTGAAGTGGGTGAACAAGCCACGATGTTCCTGCTCGACCCTTGCGGTAACGCGCTTGAGTTCAAGGCGTTCAAGGATATGGGCCAGTTGTTCGCGAAGTAATTCGCGCGTCGTCGCCATGTCATTAAGGCCTGCACGCAACTATTAATACTATGAGATCGGCGTGCAGGCGCGCTCGCATGGCTTCACAGTCCGTGCGAGCGACTGAAGCAGCCGACCGTTTTACCGAACGGTCTGGCTGCAAGCATTCCAGGGTTGGGTCACCGGGACGCGGAGACCGTTCAGGGACACCGACCACCAACGCGAAGTTCTTCGCTTCAACGGGTCGCTCAAAGAGCTAACTACTCGTCGCACCGCCGACGATAGACGACCCACTTCCTTCAGTGCCTTGATCCGCCGGCGATTCAGCCTGGCTCCAGCCTGTCGCGACGAATAGCTTTCGCATCGAAAGCGCCGGCATGGTGCGAGCAAGCCGGCGGCGGGTTGGTGTTAACCCATAGAGACAGCGGGGTCCTGCGAGTCTAATCTTTGGATACAGAGTTCAGAACACGGACGTCGGTATTCGAACAAGGCGAAAGTCAGAAATCGGTCCCTGGCAATTACTGGAGGCAAGACATGAGCGTCAAAGAGGACAAGTTGAATGAGCAGAAGAGCACTGGCGGCACCGCGCCAGTGACCAGAAAGCTGATTCCCTATGGCGGGTACTACACGAACAAGGTGCCGGACCACGACCCCGAACTCACCGAGACGGGCCCCGGCACGCCGATGGGCGAATTCATGCGCCGGTTCTGGCACCCGGTCTGCATGTCGATGGAACTGACAGATACTCCGCGTTTCCTCAAAATCCTCAGCGAAGAACTCGTCGCGTTCCGGGACAAGAGCGGCCGTGTCGGCGTGCTGCACGCGCACTGCGCGCATCGCGGCGCTTCGCTCGAATACGGCGCCATCCAGGAGCACGGCATCATGTGCTGCTATCACGGCATGGTGTTCGATGTCGACGGAACCTGCCTCCACGTTCCGTTTCCCAAAGGCGAAGAGAAGGAAGCGGAAAAATTCGCCTGCTCGATTCGTCAAGGCGCATACAAGGCGGTCGAGCGCAATGGTCTCGTATTTGCCTACATGGGCCCGCCGGAAGAAGAGCCGCCATTTCCCGAATGGGAAGGCGACTTCACGGTGATGGACGGCGACGAACTCGTCCCGTATAGCAACTTCCAGCACTGCAACTGGCTGCAGGTCCAGGACAATGCCGCGGACAACTACCATACGGCCGCGCTGCATGCCGGCAAGAATGTGGTGGACGGCAACTACCAGGGCACGACCTTCGACGAAGTGGGCGCCGCGTCGATGGAGGTCGCGCCCGACATGAACTTCGTTCCGGTGCAAAGCGGGCGCAGCCTTGCATGTGCGGGCGCGCGCCGCGTCGACAAGGACAAGCTGTTCGTGCGCGTGCAACACCAGGTGCTTCCGAACCTTAGTCTGCATGCCTACACATCGGAAGATGGCTCGAAGAAGAAGCTCTTTAGCCGTTTCCACATCATTCGCTGGACCGTGCCGGTGGACGACGAAAACAGCAAGATGATTGGCTGGCGCGTCATGGGCCCGGGCATCGACACGCGTGGCGTCGGCAACAAGGAGATGGTCGGCTACGAAACCATCGACTTTCTGGAAGGCCAGGTTGCGATGCGCCGCCCGGAGCGCTTCGGCAAATACAAACTTGACGACATGCCGCCGATTCCCGCAAACCACCGCGAGCGCGCTCACTACAAGGACGCACAGTACGCGCCGGGTGACTATGAGGCCATTATTAGCCAGCGTCCCATCGCCGTTCACGCTCTGGAACATCCGACGCGCTTCGACGCCGGGCTGTACCAGTTCCGGAAGATGTTGCGCGACGCAGTGCGCGGCACGAATGCGGCGGCCTCCGCACAAGGCTTCGCCGCGTGGTTCCGCGAACTCTCGGGCGCTCCCAACAGTTATTGCTCCGGCAACGTATTCGAGATCGCGGAAGGCGAGACCGTCGAAGAGGAAGTCGTGCGCCGCCGCAAGGTGCTGAAGTCGGTAGTCGAAATTCTGACGCAGAGCGAATCCATGAAGGGCAAGGCGCGCGCCGAGTTCGTGCGGACCCGATTCGACGAACTCGAGCAATCGTTGAAGCGCTAGGCCATTGTGGCGCGGACACGCCAGTACCCGCGCCCGCCCGTAAGGGCATTGCCATACGCCGCTAGTTTGCCCCGCAAGGAAATCAAATGGAAACCGTACTGGAAGCAGAAGAGGCCGTCCAGGATATCGAAGCCGGAACGCTTGACGTCAGGATCAAGCAGATTCGCTATGAAGGCAAGGGCATCAATTCATACGAGTTGATAAGCCCGACCGGTCAGCCATTACCGCCGTTCGACGCCGGGGCGCACATCGATATCCATTTGAAGAACGGCATCGTCCGGCAGTATTCGTTGTGCAATTCCTCCGCCGAACGCGACCGCTATGTCATTGCCGTCCTCAAGGATGAAAACGGCAGGGGCGGTTCGCGCGCCGTGCATGAAGGGCTAGGCGCCGGCGACGTCGTCACCATCAGCAAACCACGCAATCACTTTGCACTCGCGCGTGGCGCCAAAAAGGTCATTCTCATCGCAGGCGGTATTGGCGTGACGCCCCTGAAAGCCATGACACACGAACTCGAAGATCGAGGCGTCGACTTCGAGATGCACTATTGCGCGCGCAGTCCCGAAGCCGCGGCGTTCGGTCTGGAGCTCGACGGCTTGCGCCGTGCCGGAAAACTGCGCTATCACTTCGACGATGGCGATGCGAGAAACCCACTCGACATCGAAAAGCTTCTTGAGCATCCCACGTCGGGGACGCATGTGTACTACTGTGGGCCGGCGGGATTCATGGCTGCGTGCGCGGACGCAGCGAGCCATTGGCCCAAGGGCACCGTGCACTTCGAGCATTTCAAGGCGCCGGGGCAGCCGAAGCGCGCACCGGACAGCACGGACCACGCCGATGGATGCGAGGTGACGATTGCGAGCACCGGCCAGGTCATTCAGCTCAAGCCGGACCAAAATCTTGCCGATGCCCTCAACGAAGCGGGTGTCGCCGTTGCGACGTCATGCTGTGCGGGGCTGTGCGCGACCTGCAAAGTCAGGTACCTCGAAGGCGAGGTCGAGCATAACGACTTCATCCTGAGTGACGAAGAGCGCAAGGAGTACCTGACGACCTGCGTTTCAAGACCTGCTGGCAAGACACTTGTTCTTGACCTTTGATTCGCTTGCCGTGCGGTGCTTGTGGTTGCTTCGCAATGGGCTCAGCGCTCCGGGTGGAGTGCGAGAGTGAATGCAATTCGCTTCAAATTTTCGTCACCCAATCTTTTCGAAGGAGGATAACCATGTCCACAGTCGCCGAACGCCCGGCTGATTCGATTGTGAAACCTGGAAAGGTATCGATTTATCAACCGGAGCAGGAAGGACTGATTTTTCCGGAGCTGCCCACATTCAGGACGGGGGAGGAGCATCGCCAGCACATCAAGAAGCGCCTCGTGGCTGCATGCCGCGCGTTCGCCATCCAGGGTTTCGATTATGGATTTGCCGGCCACCTCACGGTGCGAGATCCGGTTAATCCTGGCCTCTACTGGACGAACCCGATGGCCGTTCACTTTTCGCAGGTCAAGGTTTCGAACCTGATCTGCGCGGACCATCAGGGCACCGTTGTCGAGGGCGAGTACGCCATCAATCGCGCTGGCTTCGTTTTGCACGCGGCGGTGCACGAGCAGCATCCGGATATCGTCGCCATGTGTCACGCACACACGGTATATGGCACGGCGTTTGCCTCGCTCGGCAAACCACTCGCGCCCATTTCGCAGGATGCGGCAGCCTTCTACGAGGACCATGTGGTCATCGGCGATGAAGCCGGCAAGGTCGCGGTCGAGGTGAAGGGGGGCAACAAGGTTGCGAATGCGTTCGCCGGCGTCAAGGCTGCGATTCACCAGAATCACGGCCTGCTTACCGCGAGTCGGCACAGCATCGACTCGGCAGCTTTCTGGTTCATCGCTCTCGAACGCTGTTGCCGGCAACAACTGATGGTTGAAGCAACCGGCGCGACGCCGCGGGAAGTGACGCCAGAGCGCGCTCGCTACAGCCGGGAGCACGTCGGTAGTGACTATATCGGCTGGCTTCATTTCCAGACCATCTGGAACGACCTCGTCGCAACGCAGCACGACATGTTTGACTGATCCGCGGTCAGTGAACTCTGGGCCACCAGGGGAATAACGAGTTGTTCCTCTGGTGGTCGACAACGCGGCGGAAAAAAGACCATGACCCACACGCCGATGAAGAAAAGCCCCCAAGGAGACAAGAATGAGTGCTCACAGCCCGGCCGCGTATATGGAAGGCGGCGAGTCGTCTGCATTTGCGAAAGCAACGCTGCGACTCGTGCCGTTCCTCTTTCTATGTTATCTGGCAGCCTATCTGGACCGAATCAACGTTGCATTTGCCAAGCTGCAAATGCTCAACGACCTTGGCCTCAATGAGGCTATCTACGGATTCGGTGCAAGTGTGTTCTTCATCGGCTACCTTTTGTTCGAGGTTCCGAGCAATTTGATGCTATTGCGCGTCGGTCCGCGGCGCTGGATTGCGCGAATCATGGTGACATGGGGTGTCATTTCGGCCTGCATGATGTTCGTCAGGACACCTGTTGAGTTTTATGTCGTGCGGTTTTTGCTTGGGGTTGCTGAAGCGGGCTTCTTTCCAGCCATTGTTCTTTACCTGACGTACTGGTTCCCGTCGTCGAGGCGTTCCAAGGTAACGGCGCTATTCATGACGGGTATTCCGATGTCGGGCGTTATTGGCGGACCGTTATCGGGTTGGCTTATGACCCGGCTCGGCGGCGTGCACGGAATGGCTGGGTGGCAGTGGCTTTTTCTGCTCGAGGGCATTCCGACAATCATCTTGGGTGTCGTCGCTTTCTTCTACCTCGACGACAAGGTTCAAGATGCAAACTGGCTTAGCGAGAGCCAAAAGGCTGCAATCGAGCGGAAGCTGCAAGACGAGGCACCCAAGCGTGCGCTGCACTCCGCACTGGACGGTTTGCTGAATCCGAAGATTCTTCTCGTCAGCGGCATCTATTTCTTCTACACGATGGGGCTCTACGGCGTGAGCTTCTGGCTCCCGACGCTCATTAAGTCGAGCGGCGTCTCCGACCCGCTCAACGTCGGATTGCTCACTGCCGTTCCCTATGCGGCGGGGGCTATTGCGATGATCGTGGTCAGCCAAAGCTCTGACCGCACCGGCGAGCGACGCTGGCACCTGATTGTGCCGGGTCTGGTCGGCGCGCTCGGTCTCGCGATGAGCGTCTCATTCGCGCACTCGACTGCGCTCGCGATGATTGGTCTGACGATTGGAACGATGGGCGTGATGACGACGATTTCCCAGTTCTGGGTGTTGCCGCCCGCCTTCCTGGGCGGTGCCGCCGCGGCGGCCGGCCTCGCACTGGCGAATTCGGTTGGCAGCATCTCTGGCGTGGTAAGCCCGTCGCTGATTGGGGTAATCAAGAACGCAACGGGTTCAGCAGGTGCGGGCGTGCTGGTGCTCTCGGTCAGCCTGTTGGTGGGCGGCGCGCTGGTGCTTCTCGTTCCGCCAACGCTCGTCAACTCCATCCGGAAGTAATCGGAAGTCGTTACAGGCACAATCAAGCCGACCAACAGCCCGGCTTCGGCAGGCAGCGATAGAGGTTGGGGTGCCCCCTTGGCGCGCGACTTCGCCAATGGGGGCACGTTTCATCCAACCGAGGTGACCGCCTCAGCCATATGCTTGACCAGGTTCTCTCGAGCGAATTCCGTGTGCTGGAGACTGAGCTTTGCGGCAAGTTCTTCGTCGCCCTTTGCGATGGCCTCGGCTATTGCCGCATGTTCGTCCCAGACAGTCTTGCGTTGGCCAACAACTTGGTGAACCGCGCCCATGACGCGCCGCAGATGCATCCAATGCAGGCGAGCGTTCTCGACAATAAGCGGATTACCCGAGGCGGAGTAAATGGCCAGATGGAAGGCCATATCGGCTTCAATCATCGCCTTGATATCCGAGCCCTTTGATAGCTTCCTGCCGTTCGCGATGAGCGACTTGTCCAACTTCACCTGCTTTCGGGCAGCGAGGCGGGCCGCAAGGCTATCGAGCGCACCCCGCAATTCGTAGAGGTGACCAATCCGCTCTGCGTCCAGCGGCGTCACCTGAAGTCCGCGGCCGGGGGCGTCCTCCACCAGCCCGTCCTTCTTCAGCAGCCGGAATGCCTGCAAGACCGGTGATCGGGAGACAGCCAACTGCTCCGCGATTTCCTCCTGGACAATACGCGTTCCGGGGGCGATGGAGCCCTCGCTGATGGCATCGAGAAGAATACGATAGACCTCGTCAACGTAATCTGTACGAGCCTGAATCTTCAGAAGTTTTGCTGGCATGGCGACGGTCGTTGTGGATACAGAATACCGTAAGCTTACCAGTATGGGCGGTGCGCGAAGGCGCGTGGGTATGCGCCAAATTGAATCGCCCGATTTCGGGCGGAGCTTCACATCGGGCAGATCGTGGGTCTGCACGAGCACGAAATACGACCCGGAAAATTTTTTCTAAAAGACGCTTGACGGTCTCGCGAATGACCCGCATAATTCGCCTCCTTCGCTGATCGCTGCGAACGAAAACGAAGCGATTAAGACGAATTGCTCTTTAAAAATTTACAGCCGATAAGTGTGGGCGCTTGACAGGTTTCGTGACCCGGCGATTCTTCGGGATGGCCGGGCGTAGCGAAAGTATCAAGAGTCTCACACTAAAGTAAGTCAGGTTTTTGAATTTATTCAGATACCTGTCAGCTTTGAGTGAGCGACCGGTTCGAGAGAACCGAAAACAGTAACAGGTTTGAACTGAAGAGTTTGATCCTGGCTCAGATTGAACGCTGGCGGCATGCCTTACACATGCAAGTCGAACGGCAGCACGGGTGCTTGCACCTGGTGGCGAGTGGCGAACGGGTGAGTAA